>Ga0070745_1000042_pt1 | contig 95217 bp, 108 predicted proteins | sample VirMetDEL_Mar_4_FD_77438 | JGI IMG/M metagenome (GOLD analysis project Ga0070745, IMG submission 77438) | Aqueous microbial communities from the Delaware River and Bay under freshwater to marine salinity gradient to study organic matter... | ecosystem: Environmental > Aquatic > Marine > Coastal...
CAAATAGAGGTTTATATAAACGATCGCATAATAGGTGCAACGTCTTCCGGATCTAACTTGCAATCCACCGTCAATGGAATAATAACGGAGATCAACCGAGTTTATACTCAGCCAGATTATTTTGCACAATCTTTTTATCCTGATAATATTCCTGCTACAGTAAACATAGTAGCTGATGCTGAGAGCGGAAATATTGGGAATGGCGATAAATTACGAGTTAATCTATCTGGTTCCCTATCCCTCGTATCTAGCGATCCCAATTTGGGAGGCGGAATTACTGGAGGTACAGCTTATGTTTCCTGGGATCCTGCAAATGGAGATTTACCAGTTGAGAATCTCAAGTACTTTGGTACTAAATTTCTGAATTGGGAAACTTTTACTGATTCGTCTTGGAATGAAGCTTACGCTCACTCTTGGGCTGATTTTGGATATGAAAGCGGATGGCTAGGTGGATACGAGATTCATAGTATTAAACCTGGAGATCATATTGAATTGAGTATGGGAGCTGATAATTATCCGCTGCCCACAGGGGTCACATTTGCTAAGGATGGTGGCACGGGTTCCACGTCATATCTTACCCTAGGTTCTGCCTCGTCCCAGCTAAATTCATCGAATGATGTAAACATAACCAATTTTTACTATAGAACAATTCCAACTGGAGCCACTGCTTATTTGACCACCTCTGGGCCAATAGATCCTGCATTTTATGATGCATCGGTCTCTGGTGGGACTGCGCCAGCTCCTGCCACAATGCCAGGTGCACCTCCTCCGTTGGTAGTTTCTTTCACCTATGCAACCGGACCTTAATAATAGAGAAGAAATATGTCTAATATAACCATTTACCAAGGACAACAGATAATCTTTACTGACACAACCTCAGGAGGAACTCCACCTTACCAGTATTCCTGGCAATTTAGTGGTGGAACCCCATCCTCTGCTACTGGAGCTACTGCTTCAGTTACCTATGCTTCAGCTGGTGATTACAACGTTAGGCTGGATGTAACTGATAATGCTGGGGTTAATTCCTATTTATTGCAGAGTGGTTTGGTGACAGTTAACCCTGCTATAATGAACGCAAATTTCAGCAGATTGTATACCTCAAGGTTGATGTCGCAGGTGAACGAGTTTTATGATACGAGTACAGGATCTCCTAATGATCCTGTTGCGTGGGCTTGGTTCGTAGGTACTGACGTCTTTACAACACAAAACGTGACTGGGTTTCAGTATGATGATTGGGTTGATGTACCGGGTGCTTCCCCTTTGGATCCGCCAGGAACAACAAGGACTGTTACTGTTCAGCTAACTGCCATTGCTTCCTCCCCCACTGCTTTTGATACTGTTTCTAAGACCTATACCGTATCTAAGATCGGTCCCATTGAAAATTACTATATAAATGCCAATTATCCAATTATTCCATTGACAAGTTATACGGAAGAATCCCCAGTTTATAGCACTACATACAGAACATCCGCAATAGGACTTTCTCCTGACGAGGCTATTATGTCTATAAAGCCTGGAGCTAGCGGATCTGGAATTCAGCCGATCAAGTTCTTTCATTCAACCCAGGAGGACGTCAAAATAAGATGTACGGGTATGGCTACTATAGGTACCAGTATGTATAGCAAAGGATGGGGAGATATTACTGATTGTTTTACTTGTCTTAATCCCCCCTTGTATGGTGGCACTGTCCCTACTGTTGCAAGCGGAAATTACATACTAGGATATGGAAGTGTGGATACCATATTTTTCTCCGTTGGTCCATTTGTGACCAATTTAATAGATAACTATGGGTATACTGAGGATCTTGTTGCTGAGATCATCGGGAGCAGATATCCGATTATGCATTCTGCTCAGTTAGTAACGATAATCAGCAGAGGGTTCCCGGGTACTAATTTTACGTATACGGGTCTTTCTGGGAATGATCCAGTTGTATATTCTACTCTGTTTTTTACAAATAGAGGATTCTCTGGCACATCTTATGAGATAACTTTTAACTATTCGTTGGCTAGCGGATCTACCGGAAGCTTTACCGTTACCATGAATGGAAACTCTGGAATTGGTAATGCCCCAGGGACAGCGGGAGAATTCTATTCCATGCAGGATGTTGGTCCTGATTTAGGTGTTGCTTCTCAGTTGAATTCTGCCTTTGTTTCTAATTTTCCGGGGGGAACTGGGGATATCGAAGCTGTAGCACTAAGTAGATTTAATGTTGATTCTGGAGGTGATCCTTTTAATTTCTATGGGCTTAAGTTGTTGATAAAGAGCACTGATATAAATAAGTTAGAAATTGACGATAATTCCGCCGCGTTGACTGCACTTTTAAGTGGCAACCCTAAAATTTTACCTTTCGCTGGTACTGTAAGTGCAGCAGCTACTTGTAGCGGGTGTCTTAAAGTGGTCAATGACCTGGTTAGTTATCAGCTAACTGGTTCTCAAGTACAAATTGGGGGAAGTATTTTTTAAGATAAATATGAATAAGAATGGCTAATTTGAATCTTTATATAAACGAGGCTTCTCTCGATTCCGATGGATCTGTTTGGGTTGTTGGTAGGGGTCTAAGCAACTATGACGGGAACCAATGGAATTATTATAATTCAATAAACTCCGCTGTTCCCTCTAATGCTCCCTATTTCAAGGACACTAGATCAATTTCCATCGACCCACAGAATAATAAGTGGGTTGGTTCAGCTGTCACTACAGGTGTGGATCAGAATTTGGTTTTCTATATTTCTGGAGATGATGTTAATTCAGGCAATTCCTGGGATAAATCGGAATTTGGCGATATAATTTCGTCTGAATCTTCTTGGGACGTTCCATCGATTTATGCCTGTCCCTATGGTAATGACGTATTAGCTTTTATCTCCCCTCTTAATGGTGGGGGAGGAACGGGGGCTAGCGGAGATATCGGTGTAACCGGTGGTTATCTATGGAGATATGATAAAGTTGACGAATCCTGGTCTGAGGTTGCCCCAGGCTATACTTGGCCACATATTTACGAAATGACTGCAGTAGGTACCAAGGGTGGAGATTATGACTATTATCTATGTACTGATGATGGACTTCAAATAATACCTGATGGAAAAATAGCAACGGATGATCTGGAGGGGGGTATAATATCAATCCCCGAGATGGTGAAGAAAAACACCTCTAATTCTAATATAGGATCCGATGTTGTTTACTCTATATCATTTGATGAGAATGGAAACTACTGGCTTGGTACCTCTGATGGATTGGTGTATTGGGATGGCGAGAAATATTATCGGTGGTCCATTGGTGCTGGTGTCGGTGTAACCAAAGTGGTGTCCAGAAAAAATGGTCATGTATTTTTTAAGATTGGATCTCCTAACATGGTGGCAGTTCCAAACACGGATGGCTTTTACCACTTTAACGGGACAACATTTACAAATTATACGCAATCCAACTCTGATTTGATTGATGATAGGGTTATAGACCTACTCGTTATCCAAGAGAAAAGTCAATATACTAATAAAACCGCGTATTCATCGGACCTTTGGGTTGTAGCTGGAAATTATATAACCCTCTTTGATTATACTATACCCCATGTATATGGGACCTCTAAGTACACTGGAACTACCGGGTGGAATTTTGTATCGTATACCCCAACTACCGAAGGCGGTACTACGGACACCGCAAGATTACCAAAATCTAATAAATATACTTGGGAATTTCCTACCTGGACTAATAGAGATCTTTCGCCTTTGCTAAATAACCATCCTGGAATGGACCCAAGGAATCTATTCCTTGAGACCGACTTCAAGGATATAGCTAACAACTCCGCTGGTAATAGGAGCTATTGGAGTAATCCACCGGTTCTAAGTTATACTGATGTAGACAGAATGAAATTAATCCCTGATGAATATTCTTGGCTTGACGATATAGATAGCTTTACTATCACATCATCTTGCAGATATAAGGGTTATAATGTGGTAACTGGATATTCGAGCGAATCGTCTATAAATCTAGGAGAGCCATCAAATTTAGAATCCGCATATTCCCTTGTAAATCCAAATCCTAGCGGAGGTACTGGAGGAACTGGGGAGGTTGGATTCGTGGCTTTTTATAGTGATGCAGGGCAAATTATGGGAGCTATACCATTTAGAGGAAAATCGACGAGGGCTCTCAGAGCTTGCCCCTCTCTGGATGACTCTACACTCTTCGTTGCTGGATCATTTAGTAATTACATAGAGGCAGGTAAATTTGTATATGGATCTAAGTTTCCTGGTGCTTCTGAGATGAATGCCACTGGGGTTAGCGGTCCAACTGGTGCCCCTATAGGTTTTTCCAATATAGCTACTCCTGGTATTACAGCCAGCTATGACTACCCTTGGATATTAAATGGGCCCACTGGAGCTACCAGCGGTGCTTATATACCAGATGAATCTGTCTTGGACGGCAGTTCTGGATATTTTATCGCTGAGGTTGACTATGATATAGGAAATCAGGTTAGCTACGGTGGTATAGATTTTTCCCAGCCTAACGCTATACAATCAAGCTACTGTCTAAGTAACTTTAGGTACTTCCCAAGGGCAAGTTATTCATATGATGTCAGGCCAGGATCTCCTACGTCGAGTAATGACACCTCGGTGGGTATTTCTGACTTATCAATATCTAAGAATTCAGTAAGACTTACCACTAATATAGAAGGTGGAATATCGACTCTCTCAAACGGGTATGGCCGAACTGAGGACATACCAAATTCTCCGTATTTTCTTTTCTCTGAATTCGAGGGAGGGAGCTATTACAGCAACGGATTTGTGATTGATATGGATTCTTACTTAGATTTGAAGAATGGATTTACATTGGGATCCACAGGATTTCATCTTAAGGAAATCCAGTCGCTGAGAGATAGTTCAACTTATGTCTTGAGTGGATCCTCTAGTTCGAGTTTTTCTTCAGGCGGGGTCAGTCTTAATCATCCTGGACCCACCGGAGTATCTAGACCCTTTTTCCTACTGAACTCTTCATCTAATCTTGGGATTACAGGTGCTTTCGTGAGAAACTTCAATTCTGCTGATCCCCTGTATTCAGATTGGAGTTCTACTGGTCTAGTCTATCGATCTAATAGTCAATATTATTTTGATTTCCTATATAGTGGAAATGCTACTATCACACCTCCTCCAGCAGGAACTAATGGGATTGTAACTGGAACTTCGGGGGGTGTCAATCTAGGAACGATCTCGTTAAGACCCGGGGGTGGATATTCACTTGCATCTAGCTATAATTTTTTACCTTCATCTTATGGGGAACCATACAAGGTTTCCTTGACCCAATGTAGCAGGGTTGATAGCGACGGAGACTATTACGTATCCCTAAAATATCCTCAGGATCCTGCGATTGTTGGGGATTCTTATAATATTGTGAAAAGGAATGTCACTGGGACATTTATAGATTCTTTCTCGACCTCCCAGAGAAGTCCGGAATCATTTAAGAGCGATCTTTTCCATATAGGGGGTGTTGATCTTCCTGGCTCAAATCAGGCTTCGGTTTATAATCTGATCCCTTTTGTAGATGTCCTCTTCATAAACTCTATACAGGAAGGAGCCGATCTAACAGATCAGTTTAATGACTTTCTTATTAGAAATGGAAGAGCCGAATGGACCGATATTGGTGGAAATTCGGGATACTATGATGACCCAGGTGTTAGCCTGGTTAGCCCGGGTGTTTATCAATTTAGTGTTCTTTCTGGTGGTGTAGTAGGGACGAAACCAGAGGATCTTATCCTTGGTGAGGTCTCATTCAAGCTTACCCCTTCAGTTGGTGAACAGAGCGATTTCACATTTACTATATCGGGAGGGAATAATATGTTTTTAGCTGGCTCACATTCGGGTGTTACCGGTCCAGCAAATCTCCCTTATGTTTCGGGCGATGGCAATTTCACCTCGATGTTTAAGGGATATAAGAAATCCCCTGGTAAGGCAATGGGCGATATTATTTCCAGAGTTGGTTCTGGGTCATGGTCCTGGGTAGATGTCCATAATAGCAATTCTGACCTATACGTTCCTATGCTTTCTACCCTATTTTTGAGTAATTATGATTCCAAGATATTTGGGAAAAATAATAACAGGTGGATATTAACTAATGCAGGAACGGGCGAGGTTTTGCTTGATGTGAAATCCGTTCCCTATTTTATCTATACCTTTGCTGAAAGTGGCTATTACTCGATTGTTAACTCGGTGGAGGATTCTGCTGGAAATGTATATGAGGTTTCCAAACCAGCTTTTGTTAAGGTTGTAAATCAGTCTATACCTCTTGCCAACGACCCGAACCCTGAATATGTTAACTCAGCTGATTACGGGTACATACCTGCTAATCTGGATAGAAATTCTAAAGCTCTTGAGCTTGGTAGAGACATGAATTTAGATCAACTTGAGATTATGCTCAACCAAAGAGTGAAATTCGGATCTGGTATAGTGATACCAAATAATCCGGATGCCACTTTCAATCAGTAACTATTAGCAAGTAGCCTAAGTACCTCGTCTATTGATTCGTGTCTATGGTTGTCCTTAAGTGAAATCGTATAAACAAAGGATGAATCCTTAAGTTTGGGAACCTCATGTATTGCTGAGTCGTTATTGAATTTAAGATCTATTTGTTGCCCGTCCCCGCACAACATCATTTTTGAGTTCTTTCCAAGTCTACCTAGTACCATCCCTAGCTGCTGTTTAGTGAGATTTTGGAATTCGTCTACAATCACGATGCAGTCATCAAAAGTTCTGCCCCTAAAATGTGTTAGAGACACAAGCTCTATGTTCTCATCTTTTTCCATTTTTTCTAGTATATCCGGTTTATTGTAGACCTTTCTCATGTTGGATCTTATAGGAACTAGCCAAGGTTCCATCTTTTCCTCTAAAGAACCTGGTAAAAAACCATTATCCTCGTTAGATACCGTGGGTCTGGTGATTACTATTTTGTTTACCTCCCTTTTGAAGTATGAGTCCAGAGCTATTTGGACCGCTAACAGAGTTTTGCCACTACCTGCCTTCCCTGTTATAAAGCTAAATGGATGGTTTCTAATTTCTGCTTTTGCTAGTTTCTGCTCCTCTGATAAGGAGATTGTGAACTTTATATCCCCTTTGGGTACTCTCTTTTGGGTGTTTTCAGGCATTTTTTTAATTATTTTTGAGTATGCTCCATCCTAGATCTTCTATCAATTCGGCTAGCATGGTTTCTTTTTGATCTTTTACTATATCGTTCAGATTATACTTATCTGACCCGTTCTTAAATACTGTGGAACTCTTTAGTAGTTTATATCCTTTTTTATGACTTGAGAAGTATGAAAGCCAGAGATCCTCTATAAACCAGTATTTCTTTGGACATTCATAGAGACCTTTTTCCATGAATATTTCCATATCTGCTACCATACCCCCAGTTCCACAGTGGTGAACTTCTTCGTGTGGGTCAACTAGTATCCTGTTTTCTCTTCCGAAGTATCTCGTTGAATTAAATTTCCAGGACCACTGGGAAAGTATGGTCTTAGGTAGGGCCTCTTTTAAGAATTTTTCTATCGTATCTTCCTCAAACGTTTGGTCGTCATCTATGAAGATGCAATACCTGCTCAATTCTGGATTTCCATATAGGTGATTTGCAAAATAGAATCTACCAAACCCTCCTATATTAAAATCGCTTTCGAAAATCTCTGAGCTAAATGATGCTTTTTTTGTTAATATATCTAGTATATCCTCGGTAATATCCGAATTGTTGTTCCATATAAACAGCTTGAAGTTCTTGTTTGTCTGTTTATTTAGGGCTTCCACCACTTTATTGAACCCTTCTACCCTCATCCAGGTACATATAATGACCGGGACAAGCTTGGGTTTGTCCGAATCAATCAGTCTCAATTCGGATTTATTAAGCTTCAAATCATATACTCTCCTATGGGAGTGTTTATTTCCAAGCATATTTTAGAGTTTGAAAATGGATGTGATATATATTTCAAAACTAAGGAAATCAAAAAATTTACATCAAATGGCCACAGTAAGCACAACAACGATTCTAGGATCTGACTCGATTTCTTCCTCAAGGACAACACTTAATTCTAATTTTCTATTATTGGAGAATTGGATTAATGCATACAATAACACCTTTGGTATAGATTCAACCAATGGTATATTGGATCTTACAAATGCATCCACTGGGAGAATATCAGCGAAGACTGGTAAATTCGATTCAATCACGATCCCAAGCGGGGGAACAGCACTAGCACAGATAACATCCACTGGAGCTGGTAGTTTCCAAAGCATTAGCACTACAACCCTGACAGGTAGCGGTACCTTCACTCTGTCGGGTAACTTAAATCAGAGCGGAACAACAACTTTCTCTGGTTCTACCAATTTAAATGGAGCTTCCTCTCTAAATTCTTCATTAACTTATGGGTATCTAACTGGTAACATCAGGAGTCAGAACACCACGGTATCCCCCGGCATCACTGCAGGAACTGCATTCCCTAATTCTGCCACTGGTGGGGGTGGAATAACGACTACCTCAGGAACACCATATGCTATTACGGGACTAGAAGATGTAATTTATGCTAGTTGTAGCTCTGGCCTTTATTTAAGCGTAGGTACGACAGGTGGAACTGCATCCAATCTCCCTGCTGGTTTAAGAGTAACCATAGTGAACACTGATAATACATCGGGAAGTATTAAAACTGGTGTACAAAGTTCAGCATATACCGGATTTAACACGGTTAGCAGTTACGGGGAATTCCCGTCTACCGGAATTACCGTAGATGGTGGCAAACCTTATCAATCATCAATTCAGCTCCAGTGGGAGCCTAGAATTGGTAAAGGCACCGGAAATCAGGAAGGATCGTGGGTAGTACTCGGATCTACTAATATGACCTGGTAATAATAAAAAAGCAAAGATAGATGGCAAAAACACCTTTTATAAGGCCTCTACAAGTACAGGGCGGAACGTTTTACGCCTTCTCTTCTGCTGCGGAGGATTTATCCTTTACGTTTAATAATTCGGTAAACAAATTTAAGTTTTCTAAATTTGCTCTACTCGATATACCGCAAATAAATTCCGGAGATCCCCTCGGAAACTCCATTAAACTGAACGCACCTGATGGTGCTTTCTTGGACAAGGCTACTAGCGCTGGTAAAATTATTACAGGTAATGCTAATATCGACTTTTCGCAGAGCTTTCAAAGCTACTGTTTAAATTTGGAGACCACCATCCTTAGTTCTGATGTATATGACTCGGATTTAAAGCAGAATGTTTCTGAGAGAGTATTCTTTAAGTGGCTAAAAGAACTCGGGGCTATTAGATTCCAGCCTGCTTCTAGCGATCAGGTGGTTTCAGCACTAGACCAAAATACGGTCACTGTAGTTGATTCCCTCCCGGTTACACAAAAGAGGTACGTTGAGGGGGACCCTTCTGGTGGGACTGGATCTTATGGTTTAACTGGATCCACTTATAATAGAGTTGTTCAATACATAGGGAATCTTGATATAGTTAACTCGGTTAAAAATAACAATAACACATATTCGGAAGTATATGTGCATGTACCTACCAAGGACGGTAACACTCCAACTGTTCTATTTAAGAATGTGGTTGATAGTAATTATTATCCTGATTACCAGTGGACCAACAGTCCCTCGGATCCCTTAGATACCGAGTATCTGACTGGTAGAGCATATGACGAATTAAATCCAAGCGGACTTACCAACTTAGCCATTTTTGATGATGATGTCTTGGGATCACCCACGGTAACCTTTGAGGATACCTCAGATGGGGCTACTGGTGATGGAAATTGGTATAGCCCAAGAGATACCGCTAATACTTATTTTAGTGATTCCTCATTTACCGATACTACTTCCCAGATACTTTCCAAATCATATAGTGGAGCTACTGGAGGTGCGGGATTCCAGAAATATGTTAGAACCAGATTAGATTCCATTGGTATAGACTTCGACCCTGACTCGTATAAGCAGGTCGTGGATGACGCTTCCATAAGCACCATAGAGGAGTTTAATTCCACCTCCATATCTGAGGATTTCGATTTTAATTGTGTCTTGATTTATTATGATGTTTATGATCCTGCAGTACCTTCGGATTCCGCTACTAATTTATATGGGGTATTATTTTTGGATGATGTCCAGTCTGTCGGTTCTGACATATACAGTATACCAGCATTTAAGAAATTTAAACCAAATGTTGTATCCAAACTCAATGGAAATTCCTATGGTTTAAAACTTAATATCAAGTTCGATGTAGATATTGACCAGACCGGGGTAGAACAGGCTATAAACGATTATTCACCTTTTTCCTTGACCATGTTCATGGATGCCATGAACGTTCTTCAGGATGCTTCCTCTACCCTGAACAACAGTGCTTCCACTTACACCCAACTGGAGAACAGAGTTTCTAATCTAGAGAATCTCACTCTTTCTACCGATACAACTGCCAATCTAGATAGGAGAATAGCTTCCCTGGAAAGCTCCTATGCTTCCAATCAGGCCCTTTTTAACAATACTCAAGCTGTTATGTCTCTAATAAATCAGAACTACGAGCTTATAAGAGCCATAGTTAATAATGAGACCTCAGTTGAGATTTCATATAATCTTGATGGCATAAAACAGGGATCTGGTGTTATCGTAGATAGAAGTGTTCCGGATCAGGTCACTATATCCAATAACAATCAGGATTTTAATATCGGATCTAATCTTGGCACAGTAACTTTACAAAACTCCTCCCCGAATGTGGTTACGCTGGTTAATTACACAAACTACTTGAAACACGTTAATGACGGGGTTCCTATTACTCTCTCATCAGATCTTGTTATACAGGTGAGTGATCTTACCTCTAGATGGCAAAGGGGTCAGGTTATGAGATTTAGCTTCGGCGATCAGATTATACCCGGGGATTTCAACATAACCTTCCTTACTGACGCTGCCGGTAGATATCCACTGTCGAACCCTAGCGGGGTTAGCTACTCGTCGTTGATAATTTCTCTAGTTGATTCGGATGTTAGCACCTATGACTATCTGCCTGTGATAGACATTGTTTGTGTCGATCCAGACAACTTGGTTTTTCAAGCCGACATAATAGGAAAAAGTTTAACTAACAATGGGTAAAATTTTAAAGTAAAAAATGGCATCTACACAAAATTCAATTAGCTCTTTAGTAGCTCAGTTTTTAAGACTTCAGAAGAATTCCATAGAAATAATAAATGGACTAAACGAGGTAGCAACATCGACCAGCGATAGTGTGCAGATAGAGGTTTTGGACGAGGATGGATTACCCTCTTTTGCCAATCTGCCAGGCTATGGATATCTCAGATCTCAAATACAAAGATTAGATTCCAATATACAATCTTTGGCTGGATTAGGTGATAACTTTGCTACTGTTAGAAACCCTGATGGCACATATTCCCAGGTTTATAAATCCCAGCCGGTGAAGGATCCTACACCTCTCCAAAACTTGCAGGTTCCTAGCACTTTTGATACTAGGGACAACTGGTTCTTTGAGAGTTTTCTAACTCCTCTTCTGTACATAACTGTAGATGTTACTGGTCAGATCGAGGATGATGCAGATCGGGTAAGAGTAAAGAGGATCATAGCAAACACCGATACTGAGGAGAAGAAAAATTACTTTGATCAGTCTTTAAGCGGACGAAACGATCTAACCGAGGAGGCATTTATAGAAGCCCTGGATGATGCTGGAATATTATATTTTATCGATGAGGATAATATAGATCTTCCACTTAGGACCATCAGGAACAAGGGTAATTTCGGCGTGATATCATTTTATGATGATGTTGTGACCCTTACTGATGCTAATGGCAGATCCACTGAGGAAACAAGGAGAAATTATAAGCTTACCACGGTAAATTACACGGATACATCCACTAATGTAACCGACGGTAAGACATTGAGAGTCGGTGATACCCTCCTAACCGCTGATGGTTCTAGATACCGTATAACGAGTGTAAATATAGAGGAAACTTCTGTACAGTTAAAAAGGACTTCTGGCTATCAGCCTATAGAAATAGGAAGTGACACTCTGACTCTCCTTTCCACTCAATTTAGTGAGAGAACTATACAGGTTAATATTGGATTTGACGAGAGACAGGGAATATTCTTTAAAAAGATCGACGACAACTATAATATAGTCGGATCTACCTGGTCTACTGGTATAATTTTCTTTAGTAATAATCTCAATATAAATACACAATCTGGGGTTAGAACTCTAGAGCAGTTTTACCTAAGTAACGTGGCTGATATAGGACAAATTTTCCTAGGAATGGCTAAGGAGAAAAAAATAGCAGCTATTAATGCTGAGCTTCCCAACCCACCGGTTTTATCTGCGAGCAACTTCAAGGTAGTACAGATAAACAAGCAGTTAACTCAGGGAACGGATGTTCAAACTTTGAATGAAAAGGTTGCCCTAAAGTCTACACTCCAGAGCGAAATATCCCAGATAGATAATTCCATCTCGAGAGTGAGATCTTCAATCAACAGTGCTTCTAATTCTGCCGTTCTTGGGTCTTCTAATGCGATTTCGCGTGCTAACTCCTCTAGAACAACAGGTAATTCTAATCAATCGCAACAAGCTAGTTTAATCTCCCTTACCGAACAAAGGGTGCAGAAACAGCAATTGCTGACTTCCGTTGTTTCTGATATAACAACTTTATCCGAATCCACCCCTCAAATTTCAGTGGCTCCGAAATATAGGGCCAGGGGGTTTTGGGCAATGCCTGCAGCTAAGGATAGCCCTCTAACTGGTCCTCAGAATGTTATACAATTCCTGATACAATACAGGTATCTTAGCGATTCTGGGGCTTCCCCAGCAGTGGATCAGATTAACTATGTTGATGAAAACGGACAGGAGAAAACCGGGGCTTTTTCCAATTGGAATGAGATAAAGAGTGAGATCAGACAAAAAGTATATGACCCCAATACTGGAACATACGTATGGGTCGAGGAGCAGCCAGATAATGCTGATAATATAAATATAAATCAGCTTGATATTCCCATAACTAAGGGAGAGAGGGTGGAGGTCAGAATAAGATCCATCTCTGAAGCAGGGTGGCCAGATAATCCTGCAATGTCTGATTTTAGTGAATCTGTAATTATAGCTTTTCCTGAGGATGCGAGTACACAAAGTACTGCTGCTAATATGAATAACAACCTTAAGGATGCTGCAGTTTTACAGGTTCAACAGGATCTTTCCTCAAAAGGAATCGATGGCCTTCTTTCTCAACAGTTCACAACGGGTGATAAGGTTTATTATCTCGGATCCGACTCGATTGCGAGTGGATTCTATGATAGCTCAGGGAGTCCGGTTGATCTACTCAGAAAGATAACAGAGTTACAGGACCAAATTAACTCATTGAGTGCAAGACTCACCAGTGCAGCAGGAATTCTGGAGGTCTCAATTGTTGACTCGTCGGGTAATTCTCAGATTGTGGAGAATGGATCGACTATCAAGATTAGTGGAGGTTTCTATAATCAGATATATGAAACACCAACTACAGCTGGTGGGGACGCTGGTAAAATAGCTTCCTCTATCTATGAGATCCGGATCAGTAATTCTTCTGCGGGTGTGCTGGAACTTTCCTCCATTTTGCCCGGTGGATTAAGTGTTTTGGCAGGAACTGATAGTACTTATCCTCTTCCTTCCGGATACAGCACAAATTTAAGATATGGTGAGGTTCCTATATCCATCACATCACTCAATCCGTCGGACATTGTTGTTCCAGGTTCATCCCTGGCTACTGATACCTCTTTTCAATTATTCAGGCAGGCACCACCGTATGCTTCGGGTAATTCGAGTAGCCAGTATTTATATCCCAGATGGAGGAGTGTAGGTCTAGACAACGACCTCTATATCCAGCCATCCGCTTTTAATTCTTCATATGCATATACTGGGGACACGGACGGTTTACCTAGGAATGGAAGCCAGCTTTTGCCCTTCGATCCCGTGGTTGCTTCAGTCCCCACAGCTTCTGGTACGAATGCTAACGTTTGGAATGGAACATATAGCGGAAGTACCGGATCATACACCCCAGCTGGCAATGGAACACTTTCGGAGTTCTGTATACATAAGAATCACCCTATTCTAAATACCGGCTCTGGAATAGATTTTGAAAATCTAGTTAAACCAGATTTTAGTAACGATGTGGTAGTTTACCCGTATTTCAGGCAATCTGATTATTTCTATGTCGACACAACTCTACCAAGTAACTTTATGCAGCTAGGGTATCAGGAAGTCTCTGAAGATTTTGTGACTGGCCCAACAGCTTCAGTTAGAGATGATGGTATGTACCCACAGAAATTAGGATTTACTGAGGATGATTTATATCTAATCGGGAGATACACTTGTGGTGCTTACCTCTTTCTTGGACCACCAACTGCATCTCTTATCCAGGTCGAGGGGTCAACACAACTAGCTACCAAGAATATAGCGGATTCTTCCGGTTCCATAAATGTACCTCTCATATTTCAATTTAGAGCTACGGATGCTCTTGGTAATATAGGAGGATTTAGAGCTGATGGTAACCCAACTAATATTACATACACTAAAAAAGCGGGGATAGATATACAGGTTAAAAACCAGAGTCCATTCTCATTTGACGTTGAAGTTACCGGAAAATATAAAAATGATACCCTTTCTTCTCCAAACTTTACTTCCTCACGGATTATTGGATAAGATAGGATAAAGGGAAAAATATGTCTTCACCAAAACTCTTTGACTATAATACATCCTTCGGGGTTCTTAGAACCAATCCTCTCCTGACTGGGAATCTCAAGATCACTTTAGATTCCACCGGGGGAGTGTGGTTAAATTCATTTAATGCTAACCCGACCCTTAGCTCCCAAAGGTTTAAGAAATATCAGGTAACTGGTAATCTTCCATACGCTAAGGATGTTTATAATTTTTTCGAGGAAGGGGCGGTTCCTAATGATATAATCTTTGAAGTTGGTAAGTTTACTGACGGTGAGAATAAAGCGGTAGATAACTTTGATCTGCAGTATGATTTCTTTTATGGATCGGGTGCTTCCACTTTAATAGATAGGAATTATACCGAGAATTTTAGATATTTCCAGCCCCTTTGGTTAAGGAAGGAGCTTCCGGAATTCTTTGTTGTCTTCAAGGTTCCTGAACCCCTCTCATATCCATACAGCACTAACCAGGAGACAATAGTTGTAGGAAAGGAATACAAGCTTGTGCAGGACCCGGATTCCCCACAGACTTTTTCCATATCATACTCGATCGATAACTTCGGTGATCCTATATCTTATGTAGCTGATGACATGTTTACTGGTGTTGATAACTACCCCACGTACTCCGTTCTTTCTGGGACTGGAAAGGTAGTTGAAATGACAGAGCTAAAATATCAGCCTGATGTTGATAATGTGGAGGAATTTTTTAACAGCAAGATTTTGCCAAATTGCTCTGTAGTAGCCACCTTTGACTTAAGGGAGGATACACTTATAGGAAGCTATATCCGTGGTATAGTGAATGATCCAGGATTTAAGTACAACCCCATAGATTTTTCCCTTGAGAATAATACGTATACCTATTATAATGGGGTATCGATTAAAGATGGAGTTTATACCAGGTCTGGTGAGTTTTACTATGATTATCTCTCCTCTCCTAATTCTATGATTCAGTCGGATTTTGAAGATTATGTAACCTCTGGGTTTTCTAGAAATGGGATCATATCACCATCACTCCTAAATTTGGAGTTTCTTTTCAATGACCAGGATTCCGATCTCTATACTATAAATAGGTATTTTGGATTTTATGTTTCCCGTAATGACCTGGGTGAATTTAGGCTGAATGGTGATTATTTTTATAGGTTCAAAGACGCTAACAATAACCTGAATCTTCCTAAGCCTTCTAGAAATAATACGGGTTACTACTATAATAATAAGCCACAGTTCCAGAGCAGTACCGGTGGGGTTAGATTATATTATGAAGGCGCCAGTGGATGGATACCGGGTTCCTATGATGTTAACGTAAATGATCCTCAGAAGTTATACTATATCACGGACAAAAGAGATAAATTTTATTCTCTAAAAAGGACAGAGAACTATATTTCTTCTAATAAAACATGGAGTAATAACACTCCCGAATATGCCAAATATGGTCCCTATTACAATGGGGATTTTGGGATAACGGGTAATACTGGTGCAAGTACTGGTAGCTTGGTTGTTTTTGATAAATCTGTGAATTTGTCTAACTTTACTGGGGCGGACGAGCTTATAGGAAATTATGCAGGAATTTTACCCAGGACTAGGGGTAAAGCTAATTCCTATGTGGAATTTCTAAAAAAACTTGATTTACCCTCCGAGGTTGTTTTTAAGATATTTTGGCCCAACGGCACATATTCAGAAGATAGCGGGAGGTATGATCTAATACGAAGCGGGAACTTTTCTGGTAGCGTTCTCGGATGGGGTAAAGGGAAGGCTTATAACTCTGGAGATTACCATTACTTCAATTGGATGGACGGGAAAAAAACCGACTTTGCAGACTCTTTTGCTGAATGTGTAAAGTCGATAGATACCTCTGTCTGGGATTGTGCAACCTCAGATAATTCGGTTGTGATTGCCTCTAAATCTTCCGGATATTCCCTAAATAGGAATTTTTCTATAGTTCTGTACGAGGACTATGATTCATTTAATAGCTCCTATGCTGGTGTTTGGAATGGGACATCCGCTTTCTCTCTAGGTGACATAGTTTTCTATGCAGGAAAATATTATGAGGTTACGGAATCTACCGGTATACCATCAGCTACATCATCATCTCCTAATAATCCCCCTAATGTAGATTCCAACGATTGGTCTCCATATTCGACTTTCAGTAGTGAGGGATACGTCAAAATAGGAGGCGTAGATGCTTCCGAAACTAATGGAGTTGTTTATTTCTCAGGTGGAACTGATTATCCATTATGTCGTGTGGCCTTTAGTATAGACGACTCAGATAAGGTTAAAAAAGACTACTGGATAGAGGTAGACGAGGGAACTGGAGTTACTGGAGGAATAGGTATGATTGAGTCAATATCAAGATACGTTGAAGATCCCATTACATCCTCGGGAACTGTAACTGGTTTTGGTGGATTCCAGGACCTATTGGTTGCTAATCTTAGTAATCAGAAGATCAAGATAGATCTGGGTAGTGATTCTAGATTTAAGGTTTTTGATGTAGCTAAATCTTATAGCGGTGTATTTTCATTCTTTGATCTTAAGACTCTTGATTTCGATCTTTGGAGTTCTTCCTATGGACAAACACCTACCGGGGAATACCACAGATATTTTGACCTTATTCCGGGAGTCTCCGGACAGATAGTGGAGAATGCCAAATATTTGGTGATGAAAGGATCTGTTAGGGTTGATCGGGGACTGCCGTCCGAAAGGGTTTTAGGCTCAGGATCTGCTTTTATAGGTTCATCTGTTAGTATCTTTTACGACGAGGGGATAGCTATAGACGGGACTCCTTCGGTTGTAGTTCCTGCCATTTTTACCCAGGTCTTCTGGGATAATCCTAGTACTATTTATGATGTTGGCTCCATTAAATTTGAGGAAAATCTAGATGCTTTTGATGGATTTTATGGTATTCAATCTATAGATTCGGATGAACAAGTTCCATCTGATGAAAATAAGGGCGCTCTATTTGAATATGGAAAACTAGAGAGTGAGTATGAATACCTGAGAGAGAATTACACGCAGAGGAGGGCTAATAGATCTAAAATAGTCCCGTATATCAATAAATGGGGGTATTTTGGTGGAACCGACGCTAGAGGAAATTCTTACAGATTGAACGTATCTCCAGCTTTTAGCCCCACTAATTTTTCTCCGAGTTTCGAGAGGGAAATCCCGGATCCTAAGTATCTTACCCACGAATGGATGCTACTTGAAGGTATACCTCCTGGGTATCCCGTAGATAAAATAAATGACCAGAGGAATTATCTACCTGGTGCTGTCGATCTGGATTTAATTCAGAGTGCGGACCCAAGCGATTATCTTTATTTCTCGTCTTTCTTCACTGTGGATAGTCTTGATTATCCATCACCCTACAATTCTGGAGATAACTTCACAAAGGAGCTTTTCACACCTTTTTTCTATAATCAGGCCACAGGATATTACGATACTGTGTTTAGAGGGGTAAAGATGTCTTTAAAAAGGAAGAGTAATGTAGCTAATCCAACTACTGATTCTGAGAAATTTATCTCCAATTACAGGGGTTTTGAGGATTATAAATTTTCTGCAGTCCTGAGAGTAGTCGACGAGACGCCTGATACTATACAGTCTCCGGTCAGTTATGAATTCATAGAAAATACCCAGCAGAAGTCGATACTCTTTATATGCAATATTGTCGTAAATGACTATAGAGCATTTAATTTAAATGATCCCGGACCTACTGGTGCTTTTGTTGACTATACATTATTATACAGTATGGTTGATAAAAAGAAGGATTTGCAGATAGGCGTAACCGCAGGAGTCGCCGGCGGGCTTCAACTTTATGGACTAAGTGATGTAAAACTAAGTTCAGCCTTGGATCTCTCCGTGGTATCTCCGAGCTCCGTGACGGAAACGACAAATCCCGGGTTTATCTACATAATACCAAATCAATCTTACGATACCGATCTAAGAGAGGAGATAAACCTTATCTACCCTGTGGGAGGAACTGGATCTCTTGGTTTAACCGGCCCTGGAAGTTTCGACGTTCCAGCTATTTCCAGTAAGTATCCTTGGCCGATAGGGAGATCTAAAAATCTTGTGTCTTTTGGTCCTATAGGCACCAATTATGAATTTGATATCCCTTTTGCTTTTAGCAGTCCTGCTACGGTTCCGATTGGTTCTCAAAGTACTTATCGAGGCAACCCAGTTTTCCAGATTGGTGGGGGGGTCAATAATATGGCTTATATAATGAGAAGAATCTCCCTTTCCCAAATATCGGAGAGAGTAAATTCTGAAAGTCAATACATCTCATACACAACATACTACTGGGACGAGGATACATTATCAACAAAGTCAAGATCCAATAACTTTCTTATGCGTCTCGAAAAGCCCACTTCTTTTTTAAGGAACTCCGGGCTTGCCCCGATAAAGTCCTATGCAGGTCCACAAACTTTAGGACAAACTGAACCAACTGGATATCGTATATCTGACGGAGGCCGATCATATGCATCCGATATATTAAGATATGCTGGCTCCTATGAGCCGCTATTTGATAAAGTGATCAGGTATAAGGGAGACAAGGGTGATACGGTTACCGGATATACAGCTGCTGATCTATCTTATAGAAACTGCACATTTGCCCCAGAGAAAAAAGATTTCGGACTATTAAAGAATCTTAATTATAGCAAGGTAGATAGAGGAAGTAACATTCTGAGTGCATCTGAAGAACTCCCTAGCGGTCCTGTTTATCCCCTAATTGGACAAACCCCCATAGATAGGAAAAACTTCTCCATATTTCTGTCCTCTTGGGACCCTGGATATTATAACCTTTATTCCAATTCCACAACTCAGACACCAGTTGCTGGCACCAGATCTATGAGGGAAAATAAATCTTTCCTTGGATCGAAAATGATGCAGACCCCTTACTTAATAACATCTTACACCTTCATTACTTTGGAAATATCTAGGATCTCGGGATCTACTGATATACAACTCATAAATGATAATGCCAGAGCTTCGGTTTCCCAGATACAGAATATCGGTCCTTCCAATTCCAATAAAGGCGTAGGTCAGTTGGGAACTGCTTTTAGTAGTGTGGATTTACAATCTGTGGATGAAGGAATATACCCGGATGTTGAGGTTTTCTGGCAGAAGGATGATCTTAATAATAAGCTCGTGGGATCTATTAGATTGGATAGAATACTCAGAAGGTATTTGCTCAATGCGGGTATAGATAAAGTTTTCGTTGATAATATCATTTCCGAGTATGGCGTGGGTGATCCTAACAGTATCGAGGATGATATTAATGCTTACATCGATAACAATATAGCCCCGATATATCAGGGGATAACATTCGATATGTATGTTAAAAAAACAGGTACTGATTTATCCTCCACTGAGATACTATTAAGGGGTGATTTGATAAATCCGGATAGGGTAAGGTATCGCTATTATCTAAACGATAATTACCGTTTAACCAGGAGGAATTCGCTCTCGTACACATTTGAGTTACCCCTGGAGGCTGGCAGCAATTATTCAACAACATTTACATTCCAGATTGAGAAAATTTGATGACAGTTAAATTTGGAATATATAAACAAAGATAAGATTTCAACATGCCGAATTTGAATATATCGAACCTTAACCAGGGAGATTCACAGGAAGATATAATTAGGAAGGTTAATAACAACTTCGATTCCATAGTCTCCAATGGAGGTGGACCTCAAGGTATCAGAGGTAAAACTGGTCCTCAGGGTCCTGTGGGTGCTGCTGGTCCTAAGGGAGATCCTGGGCAACAAGGAACTAGGGGAACGAAATGGTTTATTCAAAGTACTGAGCCTCTTGGTGGAGTATCAGACCCTATAATTGTCGGCGACTATTGGGCGGATCCTCTACAGGATAATAAGATTTTCCAATATAGTAGTTCTGGCTGGGTTGATACGGGGGAAACCCTAAAGGCTCAGGAATCATTTAAGCTAGTAGAGGGTATATCAGGACCAACTGGAAATAAAGATGCGATAGTTTTTAGTACGCCATTCCCCGATAAAACTACGATGGTTCTGAGCGATTCCATATCCACAACTACCACTGCAAATCCTACTTATTCTAAGCTTCTTATTTCGACAAACGGTGCTAATGATTATCCTCTGGTTGAATTTGCTAAAACCAATGCATCCGGTATCGGAACCCCAGCAGATTATAATCGACATCCGCAATTTAGATGGTTAACACCAGTAGGAACAACATATGATTTATTATTCACGGTTCCTCAAGATTCCCTTACCCTCCAGTCAGGAGGATCCCTGGATCTCTTGAGTACCAATGGAGATCTAAACATCACGTCCGCTGGTTCCACAACTTTCACTTCGGGATCGATTATGAAGTTTCAATCCACTAATGGTAGTATCTTCGGTGAGGCGAGCGTGTTTACTGTTAATTCCAGTAACCTCTACATAGGACTTGGTAATCTTGTAACTAATTGTCCAGTAACGGTTAATGCACCTTCTAATAATTATGTTATGGAGATAATTAACACCAGCACGGGCACCGTTGGCGGTGGCTTATTTGTTGATGTCTATACCACTTCTACCACCTCTTACTTATTGGATCTTAAGGTTTCAGGAACAAGATACTTCGGAGTAAGAGCGGATGGAAGAATAGAGGGGAGTAAAATGATACAGGGAACATCCACATTTACTGGAAATTCTGGTAATGCTTATGGTAGTGCCGGAGGAGGAGGAACAAATAACCAGTGGCTCATAGGTTATACCAGAGCAAACAATGGTAACTTCTTGCAGGTTGACCTCAACCCTGGTACTGGGTCTGTTGCATATCTGGTTTTTAATGCCGCCGGACTCACTGACTCTTGGGGTGATTATCTTAATCCCGATACAGCCATGCAGCTTAGAATTGTATATCCAGGTACAGGTGCTCAGAAAATAAACGGCCTTTATGTAGTTAAATCTGGGTCTGTGTCAGGGCAAAACCCAGGGGCAAGTGGTATTAATTTTGATAGCGTGGCTTTCAGCTCAGGAGCGGTCTATGTTGATCTGGTTCTTTATAGAGGTACCACTTCTTCTGATCTGTCCATATTCTATAATAACGACCAGGGGGACGCTGGAATTATCTCTGTAACATAATACCTAAAAAGAAATCTGATGTCTCAATTTAATACGAAATATATCTTACCTGGAGATTCTAAAGACGTTTTGTTGTCCAAGCTAAACCAGAATTTCAATCAAGTTTATTTCAATGGAGTAGGTGAAATGGGACCAGATGGAGCCATAGGTGCTACTGGTATTATAGGTCAAGCCGGTGAAGATGGATCCCAAGGTTCTACCGGGGATAGAGCAGCAAATTGGTACTTCTCGCCAGATCAACCATCTGCTGTCATATCACAGGCTGGTGATATCTGGATAAACCTGGGAATTACGGGAGGACAGAAGGTTTACCAATATACAACTGATTGGGTTTACACCGGAGAAACTATACAAACCACGGGTATTTTTGGTACCTTGACTGAAATATCTGGTCCCGCTGGATCTGTGGAAGATAATGCGATAGTCATAAATTCATCTCCGGGAGACAAATACATGGTTATTTCCGATTCGGAGGGTACCACCGGGGATATTAATCCTAATTTTGCTAAACTTCTTATTTCTACTGCTAATTCTTCATCCCCAATCTTCGGTATGGATAAGCCATTTGCTGATAGAAGTAATATAGCGGGTTTTTACTGGGCGTCATCGTCTAGTTCTGACTATTCCCTGGTATGGAAGAATCCGAATCTTAGTAGATATGCAGGTAGCTCGGTGTCCATTGGATCAACTGGGTCTAATGTGACCGCCCAGAGCAACAATTTGCTAAATGTAAAATCTTCTGGCTCTATTGAACTTGGTGCTACTGGAACTAACTTACAGCTCTATGCATTCTCAGGAAATGTAAACATTGAATCGTCAAATCTAAGAACAAATTCTGCAGAGTTTTCTCTGAGCTTTAGCGGAAACTCCGGACTTACTCCTGATATTGCTTTTAGTAACAGAAATCTGATACCTTTTTACGGCTCAATCTATCAAGCCTTTAGAGGATACAATACCAACCACAGTAAGGGTATAAGTGTTAATTTATCAGGAACCCCATATAATGCTGTTGCTGACTTGACGCAAGCTTACCTTGCTGGGACCACTGGAGGTAGAGGTATAGCAGTAGGCGGTGATGGTACCATTCCGCAGGTTGGCCATAGCAGGGAGCAGTCTTTCATGGTAAGATCCATGGGAGACGCTTTTCAGATTGGATCCCGAACTGGAGCTTCTGGTATTACTGGTGGAACCCTAACTAGATATACCCAGCTTGTTACGAGCCCCTTCACTCAGACATTTACCCTTTCCGGTCAGTCTTACCATTATGTTTCGGTGGCTGCTAATGAAGATGTGGTAGTCATAGAACCAGCAGCAATAGCCACTTCTCCTTCTTTGATATTTGCGGATGGGAGGAAAGGTAGGTTTTACCTCAGTATAGGTAGCAGCTACTCCTGGATTAATTACACGACTGGAAAATACAGGACCATTGAATATCTGGTAAATGATGCCAATAGATCATTTGGTGGTATAAGGGCAATATCAGCAGGAACTCTGAATAAGGCTTATATTTCAATCCCGGACAACTACGCTGATGGAATTAATCCGCTGAAGAAAGGCTGTAAAAGGATAAGATTGACTTTCATATCAGGAAATAATTCTTGTTTTTACGAAGCTTGGGCTGATTCCGAGAATGTCGCTGCCGGATGGCTTCAGATTAGTGGTGCTGAGATATTTGTTCCTGGCGGCGGCGGTGGAGTGGCTATTTAAATTGTCGAATGTTTTTAAATTTTGGATAAATATGATAAAAAAATTAACTAAAGTGGAGCTTAAAAAGGCACAGTCGATTAAATCTGAATTTTCGAGGGTTAGAACGGAGATAGATGTAGTCCGGGAAAGAATGGATGAACTAAACTTAAAAGCCGGAACGCTAGTTAGAGAATTGGAAGATCTGAGAGAGTCTGAAAAAGATTTTATTGAGTCACTAAATAAAAAATATGGGGATGGGAATTTAAATCCATTTGAGATGACGTATGAAACTTTATAATGACATAATATCTTTTCTGAGTGGTAGGGTTTTCCCGATTGCACTATCAATTGTGCTGATATTTCTACTGTTTAGACAATGTGGAATTGCAGAGAATGCAAAGAAAGAGGCTAACCGCAATTTAGGTAACTTTCTTGCTGAGCAGGATTCTGTTAAACACTTGGAATCCAGATTAAACTCAGTAGTGGCTGAGAGAGCTGCCTTCCAGCTGAAGTATAAAGAGCTTTCACTTGAGCAAGAGAATTTGGTGGGGAGATTGGAATTAGAAAGGAAAAAGAAACCCGGTGTAATAATTAGAACTGAGATAGTCTATAGAGATACCACAATACTGGTTGCTTCTACAAACCACAACAGAGGAGATTCTTCTTATATAGAATTTGAGTATAATCCGGATTTACCTGGTACAAACCGTCTCTTGATAGGTGGGACTATTCCATATAGATTTGATACTGATAGCACAATTTTTCCAGGTAAGGTCTCCCTTGACATAAGTCAGAGAATAGATCTTGTTACTGGTTTATATAGTAATCCCTCTGATGGCTTATTATACATAAGGGCCTCTACTGATTTTCCAGGTATAAAGTTCAGAGAATTACAAGCTCTTAACATGATAGACGATCCTGAGACCAGGAGGGCTTTAAAATCTGCAAGGAAACCTTTTGGTGTTGGAATATCAGCGGGTTACGGGATTGGCTTAAATAACGGTGGATATACGGTTGGACCTTTCGTAGGAATTGGACTAAGTTATTCTCCCAAATGGCTCCAATTTGGAAAATAATAAATAGATAGAATGGCTTTTACAACGACATCTAAATACGTACAACTCTCTCCATATCTGGTTATGGAGTATATGTATGCAAGTCCTCCAAATCCTGAGGATTACTTTGTCAATGTCGGTAGTCCTACAGTGGGTTATAATAGACTTGTGAATGGGATTCTCAAGGACTCCGATGGACAGGTTTCTAATGATGTTCAGATTTTTAATCTGGATGAAAATGCATCAATAACACAGAATACCTCTAATAATAGCGTTGTACAGACCAATCTTACCACCTTCGTAACCCTTAATCCGAACCTGATAGTACCTTACAATGATTTTAAATCTGAGCTGACTGATACGGCAAACCTACCTATATCGTTCTCATCAAATCTTAATGTTGTTTATGACTCCGTGAGATATCATATACTCGCCGGATATAACCTGGACAATCTGGACGGACTAATCCTTAATGTCAAGTACCCGGATGTTGATGGTTCTTATGTGACTTTTTCCCAGATAAAGCTTTCGAAGGGTAATTCACAGCAATACACACTAAACCCTAATCCTTTAACCATAGGGGCTAACATATATGATAAGTATTTTGAGGTGAAGATACCTTCTCTCTCAGATATGATCAATAAGTATAACGCAGCTAGTCCATCAAACAAGCCTCTCACGCTTGCTGCTAAAACCTCTAAGAGCGGAAGAGGATTTTTAGCTGCCCAACCTCTAAGGGTAAATGCATATTCGATCACAGATACCTCCGTAGTTAGCGGATATGAAACATACGGGACTCAGCTTTTGGCAGCATTATCTCTGGAACCCACTGATCCGTTCAATAACATAGGTGCCTATATCTCCCCAGCTGATACCGGAGATTTCTTTGAATATTTTGGTACGGATGATGGCGGGTTTATTGAGGATTTTATACTGTTTCAGAATTCAATAGGCAATAGCTATTACATAGAAAATAGGATAGAGGTTCTTGAGCAGGTTGGTGCTGCTTGGCTGGAAACCTCTAACTTTACAAGCATCCAGACATCTGCATATGACGTTCCGAATCTTTTTAGACCAATAGTTAGATATTCCAATGTGGCTACAAGCTTCTCATTGAGATATACTATGACCCTTATAAATAGCAAGGATCAGACCAGAATTATGAGGGTAGCTACATATACATCGACAGATCCGGGTAAGTATGGTTCTACAATTACCCCGCTTCAACTTTCAGTTTTGCCGCAACAGCAAAAGATATACAATAAACTAGCCGGAAAAACAGATATATCCGTTCCTTTTAATCAAATGTCACCTAGAGAAATTACCAAGTTTGCTAATGTATTCGTTGATAGAAATTTGGTGAATACATCATTGACTAATCTAGATGTTAATGGAACTAATATTACGGAGAGAAGCAATTCGAGTGCCCCTTCTATTTCTTACGGGATAGGGAAGGCATATATTAGGGTCAGTCCTTTTGATAACTATTATAAGTTTTCATTCTTTAGAAAGGGACCAGATGGTACAACACAGGAGATAGATCTTAGCTCCTCTGGTACCTACAATATGGTATTCATAAATAATATGGATAAGAAGGTATATGCCCCTTCTATTGCTGATGCCAATATAGCAAAACCTTCTAAGGGTGAATTAGCTTTTAAAGTGGATGAGTCCATATCTAGCCAGATACTTCAGTTTACAAACAGAAAGTTCTATATCACCAATAAACCACCAGATCCTGATGGGGACAATACTGATACCCGGGGGATTTCAAAGGTTAATAAAACTAAGTCCCTATTAGCAAAGAGAGCTGTTAGTCTAAGAGATTCTTCTAGAAATATTATACTTGCTTCCAAGAAAGACTCCAATACTAGCAGAGCAGTAAATACAGCTAAAATAGGGGGTAATTCTTTCTCTACTCTATACTGGGGAAACTGGTTAAAAGATGATGAGCAAATTCCGGTACAGGCCAAAGTAGAAGCTGACGTTAAGGTTCTCCCGACTTCTCCTGTATTTAAAGCTCCACCGAACAAGCCTGGAAAAAGTTCCTGGCAGGTCTCGGGTATTCAGAGCGGAAACTTGGGAACGAGTGGTAATGGAAAGGTTAGCAAGGGTGGAAGCAACAGTAGTCAGCAAAAACTAAGTCAAGCCCAGCTGAAATCTGCCATCTCCTCCGACGTACAAGGAAAGGTAGCTACTGGGTGGTCTACGCCTGAGATAATTTCTTACTTCCTGGATCCTAGTTCTACTGGGTATAAGCTCTATGTTGGAATTACAAAAGAGTTGTTCATACAGGCGGTTCAGGGTATATTCGGAAGTGGAGATATGTCCTTAGTGTTTGCTTATGGCAACACCGGTGCAGGCAGAACCACTGGTGGATCTGCTAGTTCCAATGGGGGTACTGCGAATCAATCGGGGAGTGATAACGGGTCTTCACTGCCTAACCCAAAGGATGTGATTATCGATCCAGATCCGGGCGGAAGAAGCTAATTCTAGTTAATATTGGAATACAGTAGAGGAAATTTTACATACGATGGAATTTTTAAGAAACCGACTAGGGATCTTTTCGATGACTGGATTTCCTCCTGGCTGGATCATAACGGAACACCTACTGTCGACTTGTACCTTTGTGGTGCATTTTGCTCTAATTACTTTCTAGGAACCGAGATAAGTACCACCGACATAGATGTCGTGCTCTCAGGTAATATGTTCAGATACACCGAATTAAAGAAGCTTCTGGATTCCGGGGTTTCTATGGGAATGGATAGAGGTATCTTGGTTGACATTATATGGAGGGAAGACCCTAAATCATATGCTGCCAGAAATACGAAGATATTGAATTATAGAAAAGTCGAGTTCTTTGATCGAGATAACAGGACTGAATATATAGTAGAAGGAGACTGTAAGGAATTAATTCCTGGGCTTTACCTGTACTCTAATTTTGATACAAGTAAAGCTATAGCTAAATCCGAGCAGAATAACTATAAAATAAACCATATAAAGATAAATTATGAGCATGTTAAACGCAAGGGCTAATAGCTTTTATTTTGTTTTTCCTAGAGGATTTTTCCCAGATGTTGTCCAAGAGAAGTATCTTGATTATATCAAGAGGCAGCCTACCCCCTACGATACAATAACCTCGTTCATGAATAGTTCTATACAGTCGGTAGGATTTCCAGGATTACAGATGGACCTGGTGGAGCAGACGAGGAATCTTGGCAAAAGGATAAACTACCAGAGTGCAACACCTGTTCAGGATCTATTCAGCAGGGAATTTGATGTTTCTTTCCGTATATCCGAGGGTTTCATAAACTACTTCATTATGTTGGAAACTGTACTGGACAAGTTAAACTTTAAAAATCCACAAGTTTTCATTCAGAATCTCCCGCTAAGAATATTGGACAATGACGGGAATATAGTTACCACTGTTACCTTTAAGGAGGTGACATTGACTTCGATGAATAATCTAAATCTCAATTATACCCAGAATGCTCCCTCGGTTTATACATTCTCTGTAGGGTTTAAATGTAATTATTTGGACATATCTCTAGAAATTGGTAGGGAGAAGTAAGATATATAAAACAGAAAAAAGCAAAGAAAATGAAAAAATTCTCTGAACTAACTCAGTTAAATGAAATGAAATATGGTCAGCCCATGTATGGGGAGGATGACCTAAAACAGCATATGAAGGATCTATTAGTAGCTGCTTCAGGTAACGATCAAAGGGTATTGAACGACCTGGTGGATTGCTTAAGTGACGACCAGATGAAAAAATGCTACGACAAGCTTGTTAATGTTTATAACTACACGGGCAAGAAGGGCAACGTGGTAAAACCATCTCTAGATTAATTATGGAATCCCTCTTAACTTACGAATCTTTTAAAGATCGAGGAAATTCCTCTATACAGATCAACGAGAAACTGGAGGTCAAGAAAAACAGCAAGGGAAACATCGTTTTGAATGGTGAGGAGTATCAGCTGGAGGCTAATTTTAATCCCGGGAATTATCTAAATCCATTTGGTAAAAAATGGAACAGGGTTCAGATTGTTGAATTAAACCCGTCGGGGGAAAATCTGAAGGTAAAAATCACGGAGCCTACAGAGCTTGAAAGCTCCATAGATAAGGAAATAGTAGGCAAGATAGAACAAGCTGTTGGTAAAGGGGAGAAAGAAATTGAGATCCCAGGACTAGTCACTAAGAGATTAGTAAAGGTCTAATCACCAAAAAACCTAATTATCTAAAACCCCGGAATCCCGGGGTTTTTTGTGGTGATATATAGAGTGAACTTTTAAATAAAACTATTTTGAGAACCCTTATAGGAATAGATTTCTCATTGAATTCCCCAGCATTTTGTTCGTTTAGAGATAATCATTTTAGATGGGGATCACTTACAAGGAGTGACAGATCTGAGGAATCCTTGAAAAAGTCTAAAAATAAGCCATTTGCTTTCTTTTCGGATATTGATGAATTTGATCTTGTGTTCATGGGCAAGGAGAAAATGCCTGATGAATACACTGAAAGAGAGAGGATAAAAATTGATTATTTTTCGGATCTGGTGGAAAAATTCTGGGACTCTGTTAAGAACCACATTGAGCCTGGAGATGATGTGTTTATAGCTATAGAGGGCTTAAGCTTTGCTTCTAATGGCAATGCACTTATAGACATATCAATGGCAACTGCCTTGCTCCGGAAAAAGATAGTAGATTTCGTAGGAAGCTCAAATTTTTTCGTTTTCTCCCCAACCTCTGTTAAAAAATTTGCGATTAAGGGGAATGCCAAAAAGGATCAATTGTATGAGGCACTGATTAATACCGAAATCGTTGAAACCAACCTGAGCTATTTCACTAATATACTAAATGATAATAAGGGTGAATGGATAACCCCCAGTGGGAACGTGAATAAGCCATTGGATGATATTATTGATGCCACCTGGATATGTCTGTTTTTAGATGAGAGACTCAAAGAAGATTAACATATTGATACCTCTGGGGGGAATGGGAAGAAGGTTTTCTGATGCTGGATACAGTGAGATAAAACCCTACATCAAAGTTATAGATGATTCCATGATAAGGACAGTAATCGATAACCTCAGAGACGGGTCTTCACACTTCATATTTGTCATCAATGAGGAGCATATTTCTATCGATGAATTCAGGGAACATATAGGTGATACTGGAATCTCTTTTGATGTCGTTTCTACTCCAGCATTAACTGAGGGCCCAGCTTGTACCGCACTCCTTGCGAAAGACCTTATTAACACTAAAAATCCACTTATTATAGCGAATTGTGACCAGGTAATACTGGATTTTAATCTGGGTATTTTAGCCAAGTTCGCTTCTAATACCAATTGTGATGGATTTATAGGATGCTTCCTTTCCTCGTCTAAAAAAAATAGCTATGTCAAGCTTGACCCTAATGGAGAAGTTTGTGATGTCAAGGAAAAGATAGTTATTTCGAATATAGCCACTAACGGGCTACATTACTGGGAGAGGGGGTCAGATTTTGTTGAATCTGCCCTTGAGATGATCGACAATAATGATCGATATAACAATGAGTTTTATGTTGCCCCAACATACAACTATCTTATAAAAAGGGGTAAGAAAATATTGCCATATTTTTTTAACCTTCATTTCCCGATAGGGACGCCGGAGGATTTGGAGATATACAAAAATAAAGTAAGATATGGAAGTATCTAGAATAGAAGAATATAAGGGAGGTTGGTTTGTTGGTGATTTCTTACCTTCATCTTATGAAACCGATAAATTTGAGGTCTGCTTTAAGGAACATAAAAAGGGAGAGGAATGGACAGCACATTACCATAAGGAAGCGGACGAAATAAATTACTTACATAAGGGTAGAATGATTATACAGGATAGAGTCCTCGAATCTGGTGACGTTTTTGTCATACGGAGATATGAGATAGCTAATCCAGTTTTCCTCGAGGATTGCGAGGTTTTTATAGTTAAGACACCCTCTAAACCGGGAGATAAATATGAAATCTGATTTATTTAAATTAAAGGAACAAATAGATAGCGAGAATTATTTCTTTGCTAAATACTATGTTGAATGTTCCAAAAATCTGGCATCTGCTGCTTGGAATATAGCGATAGGACAGAGTGTAGGTAACCCGTCTTCCAGGAGCGTATGGGAAACTGAGGAGCTGTTTCGGGATCACTCCTGTATCATAGTAGGAGATATGGAAAGCATGCTGGATAGCACCTCTGGGGAGGTTATAATTGCATTCCCTGTTGTAAATATAGATTTTAGAACAGATGGTGTATCTCACCTCTTGGTAAATGTGATGGGTGGACAGATGGATATTGAAGAGATCAAATCTTGCAAATTATTGGATATTGAATTCCCTGATTGTGTTTCGGAATGTTTTCTAGGGCCCAAGTACGGAATAAATGGTATCCGCGAATACACTGGGGTATATGATAAACCTTTACTCGGCGGTATATTAAAACCTAAGACCGGAGTTTCCCCTAGGATAATGCTTGAGATGGTAAAAGAGATGGTTGAAGGTGGTGTGAATTTTATCAAAGAGGATGAAATACTATCAAGCCCCTCTTTTTGCAGGATAGAGGATAGGGTTCCTCTTATAATGGATTACCTGAAAGATAAAAGGGTTGTCTATTGTGTTTCCATACATTCGGATCCAGCTTATATACTGGAAAGGGTAAAGCAGGTTCATGAATTAGGTGGCAATGGGGTGCATGTCAATTTTTGGTGTGGTCTCGGGTCTTATAAAAATATCAGGGAATTGGATCTTCCCATATTCATGCACTTCCAAAAGAGCGGGGATCGGGTTATAACGAACCCGGATCACAATTTTAGTATATCCTGGCCCTTCATGTGTAAACTGGCAGGAATGATGGGTGTTGATTTTATACACTCTGGTATGATTGGCGGATATTATCCTGCTGATGAGGAAGAAGTTTTAAAAGCGATGGAGGAGTCAAGAAAACAAGGAACCCTTCCTGCTCTAAGCTGCGGATTTCATCCTGGTCTAGTTAACAATATAAACGAGCAGGTTGGCGTAGATTATCTAGCTAATGTAGGTGGGGCTATGCACGGTCACCCTAGTGGGACTAAAAGTGGAGCCATAGCAATGAGGCAGGCAATAGATGGAATTGTTGGTAAAGAATTCAGGGAAGCTGTTGGTAAGTTTGGAAATCCTAAATAATTGATGATACTTATATCTCACCGGGGTAATGTAAACGGGTCATCTCCTGAGAGGGAAAACTCGACTGATTATATTTTGAAAGCAATGGAAAAATATGACGTTGAGATAGATTTATGGTTTGTTGATGGGCTTTTTAAACTTGGCCATGATAGACCGCAGTATGACACACAGTACTCCTTCTTGGTTGAACACTCCGAAAAGCTTTGGATACACTGCAAGAATATCCCTTCCTTCAGGGAACTTTCCGTTATGGATCCTAAGGGGAACGTGCTGAACTATTTTATGCATGATTCTGATGATGTTGTCTTTACTAGCAAAGGATATAGATGGGCTCTTGTTGGTAACCAACCTATAGAAGGAAGCATAGCTGTTATGCCCGAGATCCACGGGGAGGATATCTCCCTGTGTATGGGTGTCTGTAGTGACTATATAGAAAGGTATCAATGAGGGTTGCTTTACTTCTTTCTGGTCAATTTAGAGAGGGCCTTGAATGTTATCCATATATAAAGAGCAGAATACTCGATGTGTATTCACCCGATGTTTTTATCTCGTGCTGGAATCCTTCGGATCATATAAATTCTACAGTACAAGCAGATACGTCTAATCTTAGTGATAGTCTCTCGGTTGGTGATATTATCTCCATGTATAAGCCCAAACTGATGCTATCCGAGGATTTTGATTCTGATTCCATAACAAGAATCCTCGAAAGATCAAACTTATATGATGAGTATTCTCCGATGAATGGTGAAATGAACCCGCAGTCGGTATTCTGTATGTGGTATAAAATAGACTCCTCATATTCCCTCATGGAAAAATACGAGAGCTCCGTGGGAAAGAAATATGACTATGTTATAAAAGGTAGATTCGATATAAAGATCCATAACGATCTTTTTTTCGACCCTGACAAGTCAGTAATAAATATTCCGCATGGGTTTGATTGGAGGGGTGGAATTAACGATGTAATAGCATATGGGGGTAGAAATCCTATGTCTCACTACTGTGGATTGTATAGAAGCATAGAAAACTATCTTTCTAGAGATTCTGTTTTTTTCCACCCTGAAACCCTATTAAGAAACCATTTGCTTATATCCGGATATAAAATAATAAGGAGTGATCTACAAGTTTCTCTCCGAGGGAATATGCTATCTCACAAGGAGGTAAATAGGAGTAACAATATGAAAAAAAGTTCGGGATATATACAATCTAGGGGAAACTTTTGGGACACTTAGAGATTAAATAAAGGATTTTAAAAAACAAAATTAAAGGAACAATGAGTAATTTAGACATCTTCAACTTAGACGTTGAAAACTTCGTAACGAAGACCAAGAAAGAGGATTCGAGGGATTTAGAGTTTTACAAGCCATACCCGGAAAATGGAAAAGACGGGGTTTATAAATCTTTGATTAGATTTTTGCCAAACCACGTAGATCCGTCTAAATCCAAAATTCAAAAGTACTACGTGTATTTAAACGATCCTGCAACTGGAGAAGGGTTTCCAGTAGATTGCCCTTCTACCGTAGGTAAAAAATCAGTGCTTAAGGACATTTTTTGGAAGCTTAAGAATTCCAATTCCGCTGCCGATCAGGATCTGGCAAGGAATTTCTCAAGAAAGGAAGACTACTATTCGCTGATTCAGATTGTTCAGGATAAGAATAATCCGGAACTAGAGGGAAAGATCATGACTTTCAAATTTGGAAGGAAGATCAATGATATGCTTGAGTCTCAGCTTAAGCCCGAGTATGGAGATCCATGTAACCCGTACGATCTCTTTGAAGGTAAGCTATTCTCAATTCATTCTAGAAAGGTGGGGGAATGGAATAACTATGATCTATGTCAGTTTGTAGGAAACAATGCTCCGATAGAAATTGATGGCAAGAAGATGGATAAGAATAAGGAGGATATGAATACCATTCTGGAATATCTGAAGACAGGTCCGGATAATCTTGCTAATTTTGAATACAAAGATTGGGACGATAATACTACCGAGAGGGTGATGAACATTATCAAGAATACCGTCCCCGACGGTAGAATGGTTAATGAAGTGATGTCTGGAGCTAACGTTACGACCTCTTCATCGACCCCGACTACCAAAACATCGGATGATATCTACAATGAGGTATCTTCCACTAAGGTAGGATCAGTCAAAGAAGAGCCTTTGAAGCAGCCTTCAAGCCCCGAAACTGCTTCCTCTCTGGACGATCTTTACTCTGACCTATAAGGTTATAACACTTAAAGAGGAACAGCCACAAAGGAGCTGTTCCTCTTTTTTTCAAAGAGATTTTTTTAAATGGATTTAGGGAGAATTGAAGAGCTTATTGGCGGGGTATTAATTAAGGGATTTCCTAACGATCCCAACCGCAGGAAAATATACAAGGCTGGAAATAGGCTCAATTTTTCCTGTCCTTATTGTGGGGATAGTAATAATTACCGAAAGAAAAGGGGTAACTTCTATTTGGATACATTAACCTATAAGTGTTACAACGGAGGATGCGGGATCTTTAAGGACGCATTCTCATTATTTAGGGATTTTGGTGAGGTATCGAGACTTGAAAAAAAAGAGAAAGCTGATATACTTGATATCATACAAAATGGGAAGGAAAAGAGAAGAAAGATATACGGGGATGTGGATATCTCCCTTTTCTTTGACACTGATTTTAGCAAGGTGGTTATTCCTAGAGCCATTTTCATGGAGAAGATGGGATTGTTGGAGGTTGCTGGTAGCAAGATGGAGAGATATCTTAGAAGAAGAAACCAAATACCAGATCAAAAGTTTGCATGGAGCGAAGAGGACCAGAAGCTATATCTTTTTAACCTGACAAGGAATAATGAGATACTGGGTCTTCAGTTTAGGAATATGTCTTCAAACTATGGTTCAAAATACTATACATATAAACTCAGCGGGATATGGGAAAAAATGTTGGGTGTTACCGACAATGAATTTCTTGAAGAAGCCAGGAAGATAGATCCTGTATCCAGCGTTTTTAATGTGGGGACTGTTTCTTTCGATCACACAATAACGATATTCGAGGGACCGATGGATTCCTGGTTGTGGAAAAATTCGGTTGCTTTGTGTTCAGTCGAGAATAAATTTCCCTTCGAGATGGAGAATATAAGGTATTGGTATGACTGGGATCGTGCGGGAAGAGCTAAAAATTCTGAGCTCCTTTCCAAGGGATTTAGTGTTTTTAATTGGAAGAAATTTCTGACTGATCACGATCTTCCGATAAATAAGAAATGGGACCTGAACGATATAGTAAATTATCTAAGGGCCAAGAAAATAAAAATAAGAAGATTCGATAATTATTTCACTGGCGAGGTTCTCGACCTAATAGATTTTATCGATGCTTAATTTTGAAATGCCAACAATAGACAGAACTGAAGAATGGGAGGAATCGCTTGACGGAAGCAAGACTGGTAGCTTAAAATTTCCGATCTCTATACTAGATAGGGAGTCCATATCGGATATCGGTGAGGTTAAAGGATCTCTAAGTATTTCTAAACCAAGGATGGTAAATTCGAAGGTTAGAGAAATTAAACTTGGTAAATCCCATATAAATAGGAACAAAGGAAATAAACTTTTTTAGGATGTCGGAACAACAGACGGATAAGGTTGATTATGCTAAGCTATTCGAGAAGGAAAGGTTCGAATGGAGGGAAAAGATTCAGATTATATCGCTGAATCTTAAAAACATTAAGACTGTAGCGGAGGCTCAGGTCGAGCTGTTTTCCACACGGCAAATTCTATTAGAATACAGCTTCAAGCTAGCTCAAATAGTTAGTAAGTTGAGCTCGAGGGAAAGACAAACAAGAGCAGCTAAGCTTAAGGACTACAACCAAAACAGCGATGTTAGGTATGGATCCAATGAGACCAAAGTCCTGATAGAGGGAGACGTGGCTGAGATCGTTGGTAAAATTGAAATGGTGGAAGGACATAGGAAGTTTATAGACCAGACTATCCAAACTGTGGACCATATGCTATATGGGATAAAATCCAGGATAGCTCTGGAAGATTACCTCAGGGGTAGCACTATAAAATAAAATAAATGCATGCTAAAATTCAACGTCTCTGAAGACAGACAATGGCTTATTTTAGTTCATTCACCAGACGAGGTGGAAAAAAGACAGATAGAGCTTTCGTTAACCAAAAAAATACACAACTGGTACTTTCACCCTCTGGTTAAGAAAAAAATATGGGATGGAAGTATATGCTTCGTTGAGAAAAAAGGTGCTTTTTGGAAAATCCCGATAGGACTTTGGAGAGAGGTTCTTGAGATTGGTAAGGAGTTTAATATAGAGATGGAGATAGAAGGATTATCTGATCTCTTGTTGAGCGATTTAAGTCTAGAGGATTTCCAGTCGTGGGTGGATGATTTTTTTAAGGATAAGGAGATCGAACCCAGGGACTACCAGGTGGAAGCTGCTTGGAAAATAGTAAAATATAGATATTCAGTTTCCGAAATTGCTACATCCTCGGGTAAGACCCTTATATCGTTCATGATATTCGCTTATTTGAAGCAGATGGGACTGATCAGGAAGTTTATGGTAATAGTACCAAATACCAACCTGGTTTTCCAAGGAAATGACGACTTCATAGATTATGGAATTGATGACCTGGGAGTAAAAATACAGCAGATCGGTGGAGGAAGCAAGATGAGAGAAGGGTGTGATCTCATAATAGGAACCTTCCAGTCCCTGGTAAAGAAGGATAAGGAATTCTTTGAGGAGATTGATGGTGTCTTTGTAGATGAGGCTCATCACACCAATTCCATGTCGATTAAAAAGATAGTGTCAAAATGTATGCACTGTGGATGGAGATTTGGACTTACTGGTACCCTTACTAAACGTGGATCTGCTGATCATCTTACTATACAGCAATTTTTAGGACCTGTAATAGTGGAGATTTCTCCGGATTTTCTGTTTAAAAACAAGCATGCTACCCCGGTGGAGATAAAGGTCGTTATGCTGGATTGGCTTGATAAATCGATCAAAGAAAAATTGGCCAATTTAAAGTCTAATTCACAGAACCTGGAGGGTAACGAACTTTATAATATCGAGAGAAAACTCGTAATAGAGAGCGAGAAGAGGTTAAAGTATATCGTGGACTTTATAGGGAGGACTTCAAAAAATTCCCTGGTCTTATTCCAGTCAGTTAAGGATGAATATGGGAAGCAGATATGGAATAGACTTAGAGATATTACTAACAATAAGGAGGTATTTTATGTGGATGGAGATACCGACGAATCCCTGAGGGAGGAGTACAAAAACCGGATGTCCTCTGGAGAGAATAAGGTTCTAGTTGCTACGTATGGAACCTTTTCTACCGGTATTTCCATTAATAATCTTCACAATATATTCCTGGTTGAATCCTATAAAAGCGAGGTACTGATAAAGCAAAGCTTGGGCAGGGGGATGAGAAAAATGGAAGGGAAGGAAAAGGTTAATGTGATTGATTTCGTGGATGATTTCAGCACAGCTAAATACAATAACTACCTCATGAAGCACGGGGAGGCTCGAATCCAGATCTACAAGAACGAGAATTTCAGGTATAAGATATTCAAGGTAAAGCTTTAACCTTATCGTGGGATATATAGTGTACAAAAAATGCGCTATCATGAATAACTTGAAGAGCTTTTATTCATTCCTGAACGAGGATGATTACTCATATTCACCTCTCTCCGCTGAAGATAGAATCAGAGCAATCAGAAAGAGGATTGAGGCCCAAACCCCGGAGGAAAAGGTATACCAAACTGTTTACGACGAGGGCGGAGCAGCAGGGAGGTTACTTTCCAGGACTATAAATGCTATCACTGGAGTTAGCAGGGGTATTGCTGATGTTTTCAAAAAGGAGGATATCTCCAAAATGGATGACGGATCGCTGGAAAAAAATAGAGACGAGATACTCTCTAAATGGGGTGATGGAATTAGGACTTCTGGTAGAAACAAGCAAAAAGATTACGAAGAATTTTACACCGATGCGGTAATAAAAGGAAAGAAAACCTTCGGCGGTAAATATGATATTAATAACCCAAAAAATAGGGAGGAGAGAATATATTCCGACTATATCTCTGGAGCTGAAAAATATTTTGACGTATAAATGGACAGAATATATTCTTATAAAAAATTCATAGCACTATTCGAAGGCGGAGCAGCCATAAAGTTCTCCCGGAGAATAAAAGAGAGGGAGGTACCTGGTACTCTTGAATCTATAAAGGAGGTACTTTTCCCCCTTATTGGTGATGGTGAGATTGGTAAGGATTATCTGGTTATAGGAAGTGTTGGTAAAAAAAAAGGTGGTGATGAAACTTCTGGTGATATAGACCTCGGGATAGATAAGAGTTTTATAGCTAGAAAGTACAGCACAAACGCGGACGGTGTACTAGAATTTATTTACAATAAGCTTCTGGATGAGCTTCCGGACAAATTGGGCTTTGTTCCTGATATGAAGCTCATGAAGGGTATAAATGTTATTTCGATAGGGTGGCCTATAGAGGGAGATCCTAATTTGGGCATAGTACAGCTAGATCTTATTCCTCTATCTGATATGGATTGGGCCAAGTTTATTTTCTATTCTCCTGACTATAGGAAAAATGAGAGTAAATATAAGTCTGCACACCGTAACTGGCTTTTTCAAGCGATATTATCTTCGTTGAAGGAGGTAATCTCGGAAGATTCCGATGGTGAGATTGAGGATTATTATTCATACGCACTCCGTCTCAGTGATGGGATATTTAAGAACAAGAAGAGTTTTAAAGGAGCGACCAAGAGGCTCAAAAACCCCAAAACTGTGAGCGGGAGCACAGAGTTCATAACAAGGGATCCACAGGAGTTTATAGAAATGATACTCGGTAAAGGTTTTAACGAGAATGACGTAAAAACATTCGAGGATGTATGGTCTATAGTTTCTTCCCCTGATTTTATACACTCTGACAAGATGGAATCAATAAAGGAGGACCTCATTCGATATCTAAAGAATGGTGGTTATGAAATCCCGATGGAAGTTAGATGATGAATTTTACTAGCAAACATAACGATTTGATGTACGGAGCTCTTGAGGTGTTCCTGGAAAAAGATTCACCTTTACTAGTGGGAAGAGACGGGGATACGATAGAATTCTCTACCATATTGGGTAACCATGGAGTTTTGTCGGAGAACAGCGATGGCGAATGGGATATTTTATTAGAGGATGAGATTGTTTATACCATGGAGAGGGAGATATTTGATCTCATAGCGAGTGAAAGGGAAGACACCGATCCGGATTTGGACAAGCTTCTCCTAGAGCTATCAGATTTGTATAAGAAAGACCTCAGAAATAAATCGAAAATTCTTTTGGAAACTCTCATACAAGGTATAGGTTATCTAATAGTAATTGGGAAGGCCAAATCCGAGATGGATTTGCAGTTTGGTCCTCACTTTGTTAAATCTAGCTCTGATAGCCCGGATATAAACTATAATTAATAAGAATGGCAGGGATTAATCATCTATATGACATGTACAATAAGAAGGGATCTGATTTTATAAATCAACTCTTCAACCAGTTTGTGACTATTAACGAGAAGATGGACGGGTCTGCATTTTCTTTCGAAAGGGATAGGGAAAGCGGGAAGTTCAGGTTTTATAGAAGGGACCAGAGAAATCCAATAACCTTAGTGGATAGGACCCTCATGAAGTATTATGAGAAGCCTATACAATACATAGAGTCCCTCCCTCCCCATATCCTAGAGAGAATACCAAGAGGGTGGAGATTTGGTCTTGAATACTTTGCCAATAAATCCCCAGTGGAAATTGTGTATGATCGTATACCAAAGAACAATCTGATACTTTCCTACGTACACCAGATGGGTGACGGGGGTAAAATCAAGAAAACCGTACAAGATAAGGACGAATTAAACAATTGGGCGGATCTCCTGGGTGTTGAAAAACCTCCGATTATATTCCAGGGAAGACTTGACGAAGAGCAAAAGTCGGAGCTGATGGAATTCATGGAAACCCCGTTCAAGGAGTTGGTCGAGAAATTCCGTACAAATAGTTTTGTCCGATTTATAATAAAGACTCTAAATCCAGGTCTTACTAAGACAGCTCTGAATGATGATCTTGATAAGGATGTTGAGGGAATAGTTTTTAGATTTGGAGAACCTGATAAGGAAAATGACACTGTACTAGCCAAGATGGTGGATCCGGTTTTTACTGAACTGGCTAAGCAGAAAGCCCAGGAGAGGAGATCGAAGAAACCTAGCGATTTTTTGGGAATCACTATCATGGATGTGATGAATTTTATTCTCGAGGAGGGTATAGATTCATTTGAGGTTGAGGGTGAAACTGACGATGAGAGGTATATTTCATTCATGTCCGAGGTCTTTGTGAGGTTTTTGGATCTGTATTCTAAGAAATATAGTGGTACTGATTTTGAGGAACCAGATTATCTTAAAAGAGATGAATTTAGATTGAATCTTGATATGATTAAAGATAGCAGGGTTCTTAAGCTGGTTAAGAAGGATGATTCTTTTGAAGCCCTATTTAAGCTAATGCTCAATTCATTCAGAAAAATTAAGACCAGAGCAGGAGGTATCATTACCCCAGGGATGAAGGATCAACTCAATTCTCTCATCAATCAGATAAAGGAACACATCAAAAAACCAAAAAAGAAGGTTAACGAGTCTCAATTTTTCTCTTTTAATGAGTTTAGAAAGGAGTTTATAGCACCGGTTAATTATTTAAAGGAGGAAGACGATTTATCCGATAGTGACGAGGACCACTTCCATTCTTATGATGAATTTATAAGTGCCTTGGAAACTATCGATACTAGTTCACCTAAGGAGGTGGGAATTTCTGAGGTGAGAGAGGATAATGAGGATGTGTCGAGAAAGATCAATGTTATTATGGGGAGATTCCAGCCATTCCATTCGGGACATCTAAAGATGGCTAGATATATGATGGATAAGAACGGTAGCCCTTCTTATCTTTTGGTGGTTCATCCAGGACATAATAAATCTGGCAAATCTCCATTCGACCCTGCCACGGTTAAAAGATATATGGATTCCGTTGTTCAGAATAACGAGGAGATCGCTGGATATGAGATGATTACCAGAGGACTTTTGGGATCTGGAATTGCAAAACTTATCTCTATGGGATATGATCCTCAATTGATTGGTGCTGGGGAGGATAGAATTGACGATTATTCAAAGCAGCTCGATTACATAAAGGTATCCGATATAAAGGACAAACTAGGTCCGGGCTTTTCTTTAGAGGAGACTCCTAGAGGAACATCAGGGACTAAGGTTAGACAAACCCTAGCAGATAGGGATTTTTCTAAATTTAAAAAGCTAGTCCCGAGAGAGATTTCCAACCTTTATAACGATCTGATAAAGGATGTATGAGATATATAAAAAAATAACTATTCAAAGTGGAAAAAAGAATTAGAAACTTCGCGGATTTCGTAGGAAGCAGAATAGACGAGGGAGATGGTTTTGGAACATTGCCATTCCTGCAAAAGAGAGATGGTGATCTATTTTATTATTTCTTCCAGCTGGAGCTAGAGAATGGTGGTCAGAAGGGAATTATGTTCATGATAGGCAAATACTCCCAATATGAAACCATGGAGGGTCCTAAAAACTCATATGCTGTTTTAAACGTAAATGAGATTGCTCCTGAAATAATAGAGGATATTGCGATGGGTAAAGCGGAAATCCCTGAGATGAGTGACGGTAAATTCAGATTGAGAGATAACGATATGTCCAGATATTTCGAACAAATTTCTAAAGCTATCCTGAGTTACCTTGAGAAGAATCCTAAGGTCATAAGAATATTTGATGAAATGCAGGATCATCTGGAAGTGGAAAATTACGGGGAGAATATGAAGTCCATATTGTTATCCTTTATTGGTCCGGAGTGGTCAATACAAGAAGGATCTCACGAAGGAACTTTCATAATTAGCAGATAAGGTCGAAACAAAAATAACGACATCGATATAAATTTTAAATCTTAATAAAAAGGAAGATGGAAACATTTGATCAAATTAAAGCAGTTCTAGAATCTGCTGAAGCTGACGTTGCTAAGTTTACTGAAAAAGGAAACAAGGCAGCAGGAACGAGAATTAGACAAGCAATGCAGGAAGTTAAAAAACTTGCGCAGCAGGTTAGACTCGATGTACAGGAGATGAAGAATAATTCTTGATCCCCTTGAGGAAAAGAAGGAGAGGCAACCCAAGTGGTTGCCTTTCTTGTATTAGAAGGATATATAAACTGTAAAATATTAGAAAATGGGATATTACGTTGCAAAAGTAAGTTTTGAGTCAACCGAGACCAAAAGAAATGGTGATCCGGTAATTCACAAATCTGAATTTTTAGTTGCTGCAGAGTCTGTGCTTGAGGTAGAGACAAAAGTAGCTGGGTTCCTAGAGGGAACTACTGGATTTTTTGAGACCACACAAATCTCAAAATCCAAAATAGAAGCTGTAATAGAATAATGGCAGAAACAGGAAGCTATATACCACCCCAATCCCCCATCGCCATACAACCAGGTGACAAGGGCTTTGAAATAGTTGGTAAGGGATACAATAGATGGCTCTGGATGTATCCGGAATGGAAGAAAAGCAAGAAGAAGATCATCGATCCCAATGCTAACTGGGGCCTGAATGCTAAGCCGATGAGTCCTGCAGAAATTAAAAAAAAGATGAAGGGCCTTTATCTACAGGAAGATTCTGACGAGAAGATTGAAGGTGGGATCTCATCGGGTAAGAACTTGAGGGATATCGCTATCTTGCACACATACGATGATTCGATGGACCATGTTGATAGGGATGCCATAGAAAAGATGCTTTTACACTTAGAGAGACAGCTTCAGATTGGCATTGAGGTAGAAATGGAACATACCGAGGACGAGGAGATAGCTTCTGAGATAGCTAGGGACCATCTGGCAGAAGATCCCAACTATTACACTAAACTTAAAAAAGTCGAAGAGGGTATGAAAATTATTATCCCATTCGAAAAATATAGAATTTGAGATGCCATCAGTAAGTAAAGCACAACAAGCAATTATGGGTCAAGCTTGGGCTCTAAGACAAAACGAGTTAAAGCTAAAGGAAATCGATCCTAGATACCGAGAGGAAATTGAAAAGATTGCTTTTGGATACAAAGATAAGGACGGTAAGTTTATTGCCCCTATGACTGACAAGGAACTTAAAAAGTTTGCAAAAACAAAATCTAAGGATCTACCTGAGAATGTAAAGGACGGTAAACCACTAAATGAGGAGGGTAATTCTCTCGGTGTTATTGATTCTAAGGATATTCCTTCCTTTACACCTAGGATGAATTTTGGTGATGGTATAAACCCGATTATCCCTTATTTAAGGCCAGATGCTAAAAAGAAAAAGCCTGGTGGAAAGAATCTTGCTAACTTGAAAGATTATCGGGATTGGATAAAATCTAGTAAGGGGTAATGTCTCAGATAAAATCATATAAAGATTACGAACCTAGGGAGGAATACCTGGAGGATAATAGGAGAGATATAGATCTGGATAAAATTAGGAAGGGAATTGAGTACCTTGATATACTAGACCTCGGGTTTGATGATATAACCTCTCATCAGCAGGAGCTTAATAATACCTTGAAATTTCAGAGAAAATCACAACCTGACGTAGATGGATACGGGGACGTCTTTTATACAATACACCCTACTGGTGTGGTTAGAAGGTATAACCCGGTTGAAGTTAGAGGTAACGAAGAAACCCCCGAGGGTCAAGGTAATCCTATCCGTACATATCCCGGTCCATTTAGGAATTCAACCGAATATAAGAAGGGACTTAGATATCTCTTCAATTATTTAAGAAGGAAAGAATTAAGGGGAAATTACAGATAAATAGAAAGTAACTAGAAATATTTAAAACATGGGATGTGGTTGTAATAAAAAAAGAAATCTATCTTCTGCTAAACCTAGCTTGTCTGCGGAAAAAAGCGGTAGCGATCTAACCGGGAGCTGGGTGATTGATAATAAGGATAGGAAGCTTTTGGTGATCTCTCCGATATACGACTCTTATAATGATATAATAGGGTATATCACCAAAGACGAATCCCAGAACACTGTTAGAATATTTTCTAAAAACATAAAAACAACATTATAATCGATATGGAAAATCTATATTATCCCACAGGACAATCCCCAGCAGGTAGAACATTAGTTTGTCTCTGTTGTGAAGATGATACCCCTGTTATGGAGTCTGGATGTTCACCCGAGATGGTAGAATCCGCATATAAATCATGGCTAGATGAAAATGACTATTGTGTAGAAAAATGGCAGATTGAGGAAGAGATTCTGGAAAAATGTGACTGCGATTCCTATTCTCTCAAGGAAATGGACGGTGGAGCTCCTGCGGGAGATATGGGTGGCGGATCCTTTGCTACTCTTAATACTGTCTCCGGTATGGGCCCGGTGGAAGCACCAGGAGCTGGAGGGACTAACGCTGATTTCTACAACGGACCAGTTGGATCGGGGGATAAATTCGATACCTTAACCGTTGGCACCCCTGCGGCAAGGAAGGGATTAAAGAAAAAGAAGAGAGATCGTGTAGTGAAGGACTTTGGAACCTTTGTGGAAGCCATGAAGAAGCTACAGCTCAAGAAATAAAGACAAAATTTCATACTCACATTAGAAAAGGTGACACAAAGTCACCTTTTTTTGTGTTCTTATTCATTGGAACATTTTTCGAAATAGTAGTGAATAAAAAACAAAAATGATAAGTACAACTATTTATTCACCTTTAGAGATGATGGAGAGAATCCTAGAAAATCGAAACGGACTTGTTAATAGCAAGGAATATTTCATTCGGGAGGAAGATAAATCATATCTTATAGAAATTCCAGTTCCTGGATACAAGAACGATGACATCGATGTGGAGCTTGATGGTAGCACATTGGTTATAGAGGGAAGAGGCAATGATTCCCACTGGACCGGAGATTTCACCAAGAGGTTTAGAATACCCAATGAGGTGAATTCTGATAAAATTAAGGCTGTTATCACGGAGGGAGTACTAACGATTTCTTTGGATAAGAAAAAAGAATCGCTACCTAGGAGAATTAAGATCTCATAAAGACGAAATTTTTCAACCACCTACTAATAAAAAGCTCGCCCGAAGGCGGGCTTTTTTGTTAAATGTGAATTATTTTTAGATGTCAAGAGAAATTGAAATGTTACAAAGGATAGCCAAGGAACATGCCTCGGAGCTAGAAGAAAAAATGAAGAACCCTCAGTATAAAATGATGATAGATCGGGATTCCTGTATAAGGAAGCTTTCGATAATACTGGGCACCAACTATCTGAAGACCACTGCACTCTTTGATAAGGAGGTAAAGAAATATCAGGATATTCTTAGGAGAAATAATTTCTAGGTTGGAGAGGTTAATTCAAGAGGATTATGTAGATAAGCCATGGGAAATGGTCGTAATCTGCATACTCCTTAATCAAACGACCAATTTGCAGGTCCGGAGAATACTGCCGGAGTTATTTAATCTGATTAAGGATCCTGTTACCTGTTCCAAGATGGATCCTGACTTGATCGCAAAGGTGATAAGGCCCACCGGATTTTATAACATTAAGGCAAGGAGGATAGTTGATATGTCAGGTGTGTGGATTTCCGGTTTTAAAGACCCCTCAGACTTGCCTGGCGTTGGTAAATATGCTATTGAATCCTGGGAGATCTTTGTCAATGGAAATTTTTCAATATCACCCAGTGATAAGAAGCTAAGGGGATATCTGGAGAGTATGAACCACTAGAGAGATCTTAACATCTGTATCATTTGTTGTGAAGGGTAGCAGTCTCTGATATCTGCCCTTACGTTGGAATGTGACCACAGTCCCTGAAATCCCTGTAAAGCTTGTGGTGAGAGATCAAATGGATTACTATTGAGATAATCGATTGCTTGCAAATATCTGGTATCCTCTTCGCTATTTTCGATTAGCTTTTTCCCTTTGCTATCGGTTATTCCGTTCTTGTTCATCCATTTCTTCTGATCCCTTACTGATAAACCCTCGGGCATTTGGATTTCGCTCCTCCCGATCTCCTTTAATAATCCCCTCTTTAGATCTATATCATGTTTTTTCGCTAGTAGCAATATTAGGTACCGGAGTGACTCTATTTGATGATCCGAATATGAATGGAAATACCTTTCCCCTTTGAATGGATCCTTTAATATTTCCACCTGTCCTTTGGGTATCTTTATATTGCCCTTGGTAAAGAATTCTCCATCCGTGCTCTTAGTAAGCTCCCCGTAATTACAGATCTCGATAGCTATACTTTTTTGGTTGAGAAAGGTATTGCTTTTGTTTTTTATGAAGAGGTGATGTGACCAATGTTCTGAGTTGAATGCCTCTAGTATCTTACCGTCGTGTTTTTTATTCTTTGCGTTAATTGGATCGGGACCACCTATTACGTAAGAAGCTCCGGATCTTATTTTATTTGTTGATTCCTTTCGGTCTCTGCCCCAGCTATCTATTGTCCAGTCTGGTCTATGGTGTCCTCCTGTGTGATGTATGAATATCGAATCTTTAAAGTTGGGATCCGAATAATAAGATCCCTCATTGATGGGATGTTTGATTATTTCCACTTTACCAGCTCCTTATTTTTCCCCCTTCTGCTGAGGTAGAAGCTCCTCGTTTATTCGTCTCTTAAGATATTTAATTATTTTCTTCGGTTCTCCGTTATTCTCTTTGACTATCCTATTAAACTCTTCCTCCTCGGAAAGGGTATCCAGATAGTTGTATAGGTCGGTTGTTTGGAACATTGAGTCCACTACTTGGGGCATTTGAGTATATGCTGGGCGGTAGTTCCTGGAATTAACGCTGTCCTTGTACCATTCCCCCGGTACTACAACGCTACCTGGAGCTTCCGAAACGTAATATTCTAATAAGAAATCTTCGAAACTTTTGATGTTAGCTTTCATATACTTCTATATATCCTCCAACCTGATCTGGTTAGGATATAATAAATCTAAATATTTGATGATAGTTGATATTGAGAATAAAGGAACCTACTTGAAGGTATCAAGTTTTTCTGAGGACGGTGATTTAATATTTATTAATGTTCCGGTCCCTGATAAGGAGAGATTCATATGGGAAAAATGCTCACCATCAGATAGTAGAAGGGAGAAGGAATGGGAGAGCTGGGACGGGTTCCCAGTTAGAAAAGCAAAAACCCAGAAATATGACAAGTATCGGATGATACAGATCTTGGAAGAGGCTGATCCGGAGTTAACTAAGCCCCTTTTTGAATTCCAGACTCCCAAAAAATATTTTGTCGATATAGAGGTAGAGATGACCGACGAGATGAGGGATTCACTCGATACAGCATCGGCAAAGAATAAGGTTCTTTCAATAGGTATAGCCACTGACCGATGTAAGGCGATTATGCTTGGTCTAGACCCACTTACCCCTGAAGAGCAAGCCGATATCCATAGAAGGACTAACGAGTATCTGTCTCCAATGGGCGATGAGTGGAGTTTTAAGTATCATAAATTCGAGAGTGAATATGATATGCTTTATACTTTCTTCAAGAACCTAGCACCCAAAATGTCCCTGATTACTGGATGGAACTGGTTTGGATATGACTGGCCGTATTTGGTTAACAGAGCTAAGAGGTTGGGCATAGATCCTAAGATAATATCTCCTTCCAATTGGCTCATTGGAAAGAACAACCTCCCCATGCACTTGCTCATGGTCGATTATCTGGAGATATACCGGAAGTGGGACCGAGTAATAAAAATTAAAGAAAGTAATAGACTTGATTACGTAGCGGAAAAGGCCACGGGACTTAAAAAGATAGTCTATAATGGATCCCTAAGGGACCTGTATCAGTCCGATTTTCCAAAATTTATACTGTATAATGTTATTGACTGCGCTCTTGTTCACTATATAGACGTAAAGCTTCAAACAATGCTTACTTATCTCAAAATTGCCAATTTAAATGGCGTTGAGATAAGTAGGGCTCTTTCTCCTGTTTGGTCAACGGAAGTGCTGATGCTCCGCAAATTCTTAGAGAGGGGACAGGTTTTTGTTAACGAGAGGAAAGAGGAAAGCCACGTTAAATTTATAGGTGGATATGTGAAAGAGCCCATCAAAGGTCTACATGAATGGGTGGCTTGTTACGACTTTGCCTCTCTGTATCCTAATACGATTGTTCAATGGGGAATATCCCCTGAGGTTTATAAAGGAAAGGAGGGAATAAACTTATCCGAAGTTAAGGAAGGATGGGTGAGAACTTCATCTAAGGCCGTTTTTGGAGGTGACTCGGAAAATCCAATACTTAAGACAATAATTAAAGATCTTTATGCCAAGCGTAAAGCAACTAAAGATCGAATGTTAAAACTCCAGATTGAAATTGATCAGATGGAGAAACAATTAAAAAAAATGGGGTAGAAAATCCTAAAAATACTCGACCTCTATAGACCACTTGATATATAAAAAACCTAGTGTCTAGAGGATTAAAAATAGATCAAACAAAAAAATATGGCAAACACTGATAATACTTGTGCAGAACTAGAAATTAAGGATCTGTATTCTGAATCTTCCGATACACTAGGTGAAATTCTTGAACTTCAAGCAGACACTCAGAAGAACGTTTACGGCTACAATTTTCAGGACATGACTCTCAGGGATCTAATGGATTTCTGGCATATGAATAACCATGCTATGATTGACGAGATCCACGAAGCTACTGATGCCTTGGGTGGAATTAAGCAAGGCGGGGGAAACGCAATCTGGAAAAGATGGAAGCAAGCGTATAATAGTTACACGGAGATCCGATTTAGTGATTTATCTGAATCAGACCAGCTTGAGTGCAAGTTCGAAATAGTTGACATGCTTCATTTTTTTATGAATTATGCTGCCTCCATAGGAATGACTTCCCAGGAAATGTACAATATGTACATGAGTAAGAATGAGGAGAATAGGAGGAGACAGGAGAATAACTATTAAGAACAAAGATCGATTAAAAATTAACCAAAAAATTAATACCTATGGAAGGATATTCGTTACCTGAACCGATATTAAATGAAAATCCAAATCGCTTTGTGATTTTCCCAATAGAACACCAGGAGATCTGGGAGATGTATAAAAAACAGCAAGCATGTATTTGGACTGCTGAGGAAATTGATTTATCCAGTGATATTGATGATTGGAGAAATAAGCTCAATGATAATGAAAGGCATTTTATTAAGCATGTCTTAGCTTTTTTTGCTGCCTCTGATGGTATAGTTAACGAGAATCTTGCTGAGAATTTTGTTAGTGAGGTACAATATACGGAGGCTAAATTTTTCTACGGATTCCAGATTATGATGGAGAATATACATTCCGAGACTTACTCCCTCCTGATCGATACTTATATCTCAGACCCTGAGGAGAAGTCCAATCTTTTTAATGCAATTGATACTATCCCAGCTGTTAAAAGGAAAGCTGAATGGGCTCTTAAATGGGTGGAATCAGATCACTTCCAGGAAAGACTTATTGCTTTTGCCGCGGTGGAGGGCATATTCTTTTCCGGATCTTTTTGTTCCATTTTTTGGCTTAAGAAAAGGGGTCTAATGCCGGGTCTTAGTTTTTCTAACGAGCTTATCTCCAGAGACGAAGGGATGCATTGCGATTTTGCTGTTATGCTCCACAATAGATTTGTAAATAATAAGGTATCTGAAGAAAGAATAAGGGAGATCATATTAAGTGCTCTTGAGATAGAGAAAGAATTCATCACCGAGTCCCTTCCAGTTAAATTGATTGGTATGAATTCAGATCTGATGAAGCAATATTTGGAGTTTGTTGCTGATAGACTTTTGGTTGATCTTGAATGCTCTAAAGTTTTCAATGTGGAGAATCCGTTTGATTTTATGACCAATATATCACTTCAGGGAAAAACCAACTTCTTCGAAAAAAGAGTTGGGGAATATCAGAAAGCGGGAGTTATGAACTCCTCAGAGAACACGTTCGATATGGACGTGGATTTTTAAAAATAACCAAAAAAGAACAATGTACGTAACTAAGAGAGACGGATCTAGCGAAGCGGTAAGATTTGATAAAATATCTAACCGCGTGAGGAAAATGACTTATGGATTGAACACAGATTTTGTGGATTCAATGGGTATATCACAAAAGGTGATCGCCGGAATTTATGACGGTATCACCACAGGTGAACTTGACAATTTAGCAGCCGAAACCGCTGCTTCACTTATACCCATTCACCCGGACCACTCAATTCTGGCTTCAAGAATAGCGGTCTCGAGGTTACATAAAACAACTAAGAAGAAATTCTCGGATACCATAGAGGACCTATATTCCTATATCGATCCGGAAACGGACAAGCCTGCAGGTCTTATCAGTGATGAGACGTACGAGGTTGTTAGAAAAAATAAGAACAAGTTGGATTCCTCGATTATACATGATCGTGATTTCAATTTTGAGTATTTTGGTTTCAAAACATTGGAGAAGAGTTATCTTCTAAAAATGCATGGGAATCCTTCAGAAACCCCTCAGCACATGTACATGAGGGTTGCGGTAGGAATATGGGGAAGCGACATAAAGAATGCCATTAAGACGTATGAGCTTTTGTCAACTCATATGATGACTCACGCTACTCCTACCCTATTTAATGCGGGTACTAGAAAACCCCAATTATCGTCCTGCTTTCTTCTCACGATGAGTGATGATTCAATTCCGGGTATCTATAAGACCCTATCCGATGTTGCTTTGATCTCTCAAAATGCGGGAGGTATTGGACTAGCCATACATAATGTGAGATCTACTGGTTCCTATATACGAGGAACAAATGGTAAGTCGAATGGGATTGTTCCGATGTTGAAGGTCTATAACGAGACCGCCAGATATGTTGATCAGGGTGGTGGAAAGAGAAAGGGATCTTTCGCCATTTACCTTGAACCATGGCACGCAGATGTGGAGGATTTTCTAGAGCTAAGAAAAAATACGGGTAAGGAGGAGAGGAGAGCAAGAGATTTATTTTTGGCTCTCTGGGTTCCGGACCTGTTTATGGAGAGAGTAGAAAAGGATGAGGACTGGTCATTAATATCTCCTTCTGAAGTTCCTGGTTTACACGAGGTTTATGGAGAAGAATTCAATAAGAAATACATAGCTGCTGAGAGAGAAGGGAAAGTCAGGAAAAAAGTTAGAGCTCGCGAACTATGGGGAAAAATAATAGAATCCCAGATAGAGACTGGTACACCATATATCCTATATAAAGATGCTGCAAATAGGAAATCAAATCAGCAAAACCTCGGTACTATAAAATCTTCTAATCTGTGTACCGAGATAATCGAGTATACTGATAAAGATGAACAAGCAGTTTGTAATCTTGCTTCGATAGCGGTAAATAACTTCTTGAAATCTACTGATGCTAGAACCTCCAAAATACTGAGAGGAAAGTGTGAAGTCGATCACGATCTTCTGTATGAGGTGGCCTATCAAACCGCTATTAATCTTAATAAGGTTATAGATGTTAATTTTTATCCTACTCCAGAAACTAGAAAATCCAACATGAGGCATAGACCCATAGGGATAGGAATACAGGGTCTGGCTGATCTTTATGCTATTATGGGAATACCATTCTCATCGGATGAGGCTAGGAAAATAAACTCAGATATATTTGAAACGATATATTTTGCTTCTATGTCCGCCTCAGTTTCTTTAGCCAAAAAACTTGGAGCATATGAGACCTTTGATGGATCTCCTCTGAGCCAGGGCAAATTCCAATTCAATCTATGGAATTTCACCGACGAGGAATTATCTGGTAGGTGGGACTGGAAAAAGCTTAGGAAGGAAGTTATGAAGCATGGGGCAAGAAATTCATTGCTTTTAGCCCCAATGCCAACTGCTTCTACCGCTCAGATTATGGGGAATAATGAAGCTTTCGAGCCTTTCACTTCAAACATTTATACTCGAAGAACTTTGAGTGGGGAATTTATTGTGATTAATAAGCATCTCGTGAATGATCTAATTTCACTCAATCTATGGGATGATGATATGAAGAATATGATTATCATCCATAAGGGGTCAATTCAGAATATACCCAATATACCCGACGATATTAAGGAGATCTATAAAACTGTCTGGGAGATAAAGCAGAAGGATCTTATTGAAATGTCTGCTGAGAGGGGTAAATTTATATGCCAGTCTCAGTCCCTTAATCTTTTCATAGAGGGCGTGAATGCAGCCAAGTTAACTGCAGCTCATTTCCATTCCTGGAAGATGGGTCTTAAAACTGGTATGTACTATTTGAGAACTAAGGCAGCAGTGGATGCCTTATCCGGTCTCGGTATAGATTCAAGTAAGTATAAAACCAAGTCTCCCAGTGTAGTTAAGGTTGAGGAAACTGTCAATGTTCCCAATGATGAAAAGAATTCTAATCACTCTGAATCTGCTAGTGAGGAGTTAAAGGAGCTAGCAAATCAGGCAATGTCTGATATATCATGTAGTCTAGATAATCCGGATGACTGTATATCCTGTGGATCGTAACACATTTAAAAATAGCTGATGAAGAGGGAAGATTTAATAAAAGAGATCTTTGTTAAAAGGGGCTTTAAAGTAGGAGCTGAGATTGGTTCCTTTAAGGGAGAATTTGCTGAGGAAATATTGAAAACGTGGGACGGAGATCTCTACATGATCGATGTTTGGAGAGAATTGGATTTCGAGGATTACCCAGATGGATCCAACCATGGGTCTTTTGAACCCTACGCAATCATGACTGAATGTGCGGAAAGGATGGAACAGTTTGGTGAGAGATCGACTATGATAAGGAACTTTTCTAATAAGACCTATAAGCTATTTCCTGACGAGAGCCTGGATTTTGTTTTTATAGATGCTAACCATACCTACAAGTCAGTTTGTGAGGATATTGGTCTTTGGTATCCCAAAGTTAAAAGCGGGGGCATATTAATGGGCCACGATTATATAGACCTTAATTGGAAGGAGGGGCCTTTTTTACCAAACGGCAAGGATAAGCACATTTATGATAATATCCATAAATGGTATTGTGGTGTATTTGGTGTGAATCCTGCAGTAGATGAGTTCTGTGAGAGAATGGGGTATCAGCTATCTGTAACCGATGAGTGGTTCGGTACTTGGTATTTCGAGAAAAAATAAGCTAAATTGAGATGGATAAGGTTAAAAGCTACGAATATTTTATCAACGAGAGGGAAATCCCAGATAAGCAAGGAGAAATCATAATCATAATGGGTCCTCCCGGTTCCGGAAAGGGAACGGTTTCTAAAAAACTTGCCTCCAAGAACGGATTTACCCATATTTCTACGGGAGAACTAATCAGGAATTCCAAGGATGAAGATCTAAAAAAGATCATAGCCAAAGGAGATTATATTCCGGATAGAATAATGGCTAGAATGTTAAGAAGAGAGCTTGGTAAAGCGGATCTTGAAAGTGGTGTAGTAATAGACGGATTTCCAAGAACTATTAAGCAAACTAAGATGCTTGACTCCATCCTGGGTAAATTGGGTGTTGGATTAAACCATTGCATCTACCTGGACCTGAGCAGAAAAAAATCGAGGGAAAGAATCCTCAATAGAGCCGAGAAGGAAGGAAGGGAAGATGATAAAAATCCAGATGTAATTAATAAGAGGTTCGACGAATATGAGAATAAAACCAAACCTCTATTGGATAAGTATAGGAAAAGTAGAAAGCTGGTTAAGATTAATGCCTCCCCCGGATCCGAAGAAGTCTATAAACAAGTGATAGATAAGATAGGAATAAAGCCAACCTCACTTGAAAAAGAAAAATCGTAAATTACCGGATTCCGTAGTGTTTAATCAGGAGACCGGGGTTTTTGATGCTTTTCTAAAGCCATATCCAACTTCTTTAAGTTCCCCTAGTTTCCAGATAGATGACATCGACAAGTTTAAAGGAGGTGCTGTATCCAAAGCTGCTAAAAAATTTAACAAGAGGGCTGAGGAAATAAAAGAGCAGATTAGGGATCTGTATAGTGAATATTCGGATAACCAGATGATATGGTCTTCTAAAATTTCTTTTGAACCCTATATAGGAATAGAGATATATCTATATGTTGGTAATAAAGAAAAGACATTTGCTAGCATAATTTCACCCGAAGAATGGGGTAATAAGTTTGAGTGTTTAGGGAGATTCAAGCTTGACACGGATTACTCCTGGAAAAGAATCTAAATTGAATATGAACGATAATAACATCCTCTCAGAGTTTGTAGAAAGATTCGAACATGAGATGAATATGAGGAAGAAGATGACTAAATCTGAGGAGGAACAAGTTGCTTCCATAGGTATTGTCTTCGAAAATTATATAAGGTATTATTCCAACCTTCGCATCAGGTCTTCCAAGATTATAAAGGGAGCTAATCCCCATTACCTAATGGATTTCTATAAATCTGAGGATGTGGAGGAGATAATGGAGGCCCTAAGAAAATCCTTCATGGAGCTAGGTGTAAGATTTAAGCACCATAGATTCTCGGGTTCTTTAGGAATGTTTTCCTGCAAAAATGATACCGTCCCCGGGCTTCTCGAGGGTAGAGGATATTTTTTGACCTCATTTTCTTCAGGTTTCAAGTCTAGAGGACCCTCGATAAAGATAGAATGCCTAAGAGAAAATCAGGTTGTAAAGATATTGGATGGTAAAATAGATAATCTCACCCTGGTTTATTGGAACGGTAGGGGTATGAGTAGATCTACCTTTCTTCCCAGGGTTAACCCGACGGAGGATATCGACATATGCGAGGAAACGGGATTTCTTAATGTGGATCTCATATCTACAAGCAAAAGAAATGTCGTAGCTAAGGGTGAATTTACTATGACACTCAATGATGGACTCATTCTTGAGAGAATAACCTCGTTAGATCAGGGATAAGGGTGAAATTTTTTAGTGTATTCCCCATATAAATGGAAAATATACTCATATAAAAGATGGCATCCAAAAAATCAAGGAGCAAATCCAGACCTGCAATTAACAAAGAAAGTAAAAAAGAAATCGCTACGGAGGATGCATCTACGGAAAAAGTAGATAAGTCCCAATCGATTAGTCTCTGTCTTGTTATGATCGTGAAAGATGAGGAGGACACGATCCGAAAATGTTTAACCAGATGTGCACCATATATCTCATATTATGTAATATGTGACACTGGATCAAGCGATAATACAATAGATGAGATAAAATCAACTATGGATGAGCTTGGTATAGAAGGCGAAATCTACGAGAGACCCTGGGTTAACTTTGAAGTTAATCGCACGGAAAGTCTGGAATTAGCCAGAGGTAAATGTGATTACTCATGGATAATAGATGCTGATGATACCTTCGAAGTTTTAAATCCCAACATTAATCCATTCTCGGATTTACCCTCTGATGTTGATTGCTTCCAGATAATGTACAGATTAAATAACCTACAGTATCATCGAGCTCAGATAGTTAGATCCGATCAAGATTGGGTATACAAAGGGGTTTTGCATGAGTATTTGGATCTACCTGGAAAAGAGCCGGTAATACAATACCAAATTCCAGGTGACAGATGTAGGGTAGATGCCGATATAAGTCCTCTGAAAAGGGCTAGCTCCTTGGAAGAAAAATACGCAAAGGATGCTGAAATATTGGAGGAAGCATTAGATAAGGATCCAGAAAATACCCGATATATGTTCTATTTGGCTCAAAGTTATAGAGATTCCCAACAGAAGGTAAAAGCCATAGACGCTTATCAAAAAAGGGCAGATGCTGGCGGATGGGAGGAGGAGGTTTACTATTCCCTTTACATGATAGGTAGATTAAAAGAGCAGCTCGGGAGGCACCCCGATGAAGTCATTACTGCCTATTCCAAAGCCTGGGAATACAGACCGGAAAGGCTCGAAGCTATATTCCATGCTATGAGAAAACTAAGGGAGCAGGAAAGATGGGTTCTTTCCTTTACTTACGGAAATATGGCAGTAAAGAATCCAGGAACATCGGATATATTATTTGTAGAACCTGAAATTTGGCAATGGCGTCTTCTTGATGAATTTGCATTAGCTGCATATCACACAGGAAATCCTGAAATCTCCGCTGAGAAGATGGAAGCCATCATGAGGATGCCTTTCTTTGTTACAATGAGCGAAAATGAAAAATCTAGGATAAGGAAAAACCATGAATATTTTAGGGAAGCAGCTTTGAAAAAAGCCAAAGCTATCGAGGAGAAAAAGAAGCTCAGTAAACAGGATACCTGATGAATGGGAAATTCCGAATCGATATATAACATATGCGAATAAAGGGATTCTCAGATTTTGATAGATTAAGCGAAGGGATGGACTACCATTTGAAAAATGAGGTCTCTCTAATGGAAAGCGTGTATAGGATAGAGTCTGAGTCCTGGTTAGATCTAATTAATGAATCCAGGGATATGTGGCTTAATGATAGATTGGATCTATCATTCGATGATGTTTTCCTTATAAGTACTGACGCTGGATCTAAATCCACTTATCTTGGCGAAGAAGTCTTATTGGATGTCCCCTTTGAGATTAACGAGGCTGAATATAAAGGAAGAGACGTGGAATTGAATAAGCCTTTCAGAACACCTAAAGCTCCCAGAAAGTTCGGGGTTTACACTAAGAACGGAGATGGGAAAGTCATACTGGTTAGGTTTGGTCAGCCTGGAATGAGAATAAAGAATTCCGACAAAGAGGCATCAAAGTCTTTTAGAGCTAGACACAGATGTAATGATCCCGGGCCAAGATGGAAACCAAGATGGTGGTCATGTAATGTTCACAGGTATCATAAACTACTAGGACTTAAATCAAGTAATCCTTGGTAGATCATCCTTATATAGAAATACACGAATCTGGCAGCACCTACCGGAGAGTGTTCAGTGAAAATTCTGACGAGAATTCTCTAAAGTGGCATTGGGATGAGGAGGATCGAACTTTGGAATTTTTAACCCCGAATGACTGGCTATTTCAGATCGATAACCAACTCCCGGTTGAATGTAAAGGTAAGATAAAAATAAAAGCGGGGGTCTGGCATCGGCTTATAAAGGGAAATTCTAAGCTTGAGGTGATTGTTACAAAATATTTCCCTGAATGAGATATATAGATAAATCTAATTTTTAAGTAGATGAAGCACATAAGTTTATTCGAAGACTATTCAAATAAGGTAAACGAAGGATCTACTCCTCTTTATAACGAGCTGGACTTTAAGAAGAATATAAATGCAGCTCCTGTCGAGGAATTGAAATACTCCGAAATCATACCTAGATTGAGGGATCTTCTAGCACAGAAAGAAATGGGATCGGTTGAGAACATCAATGTTATTGCTGAAGTCCCAACCCAGGGAAAGGGTGCTCCTGATTATATAAAAGATATTATAGCTCAAGAAAGAGAACGACTAGCCAGACAATATAAATCGACCATAGGTAAAAAAATAGGGAGCGACGTAGAGGCGGAAGAATTTGACTTTGATGTTAACAGGTTCGGTGACCAGAGAACAATATTCTTCGATTCTGAATTTATCGTAGATCGCATTGAAAATGTAGGTGGTAATGATATGATAATAGGAATTCCAGCTTCTTTGCCGGATAAAGGATATGAAGCTAAGATCTCCCCTATGAAGGTCGATGAAATATATTTTACCCCAGCCGGAGAGGAATAAAACCCCAAAATCAAATTAATAAAAAAATGAAAGAAAAAACACTAGGAATCATTAGACACGCTTTAACCTTCTTGGGAGGTGTGTTAATAACGCAAGGTCTTATTGATGATGCTATGTTCACAGAACTATTTGGTGCCACTATGACCTTAATAGGTGGTATTTGGTCTGTATTGGACAAAAACAAAGCTCCTGAGGAGGCCTAAACCCTCCTATAATCTTCGATTTAAAAAGGTTTGGTTAACTCCAGACCTTTTTTTTGTGAAATAATCACATCGATTGGACATATAAACCTAGATCAATAGGATTTAAATATGAAATCAGCTAATAAGAGCATACAGGTACTTTCGGATTTTGAACATATACTCAAAAGACCAACTATTTATGTTGGATCCGTAAAAGTAACGGAGGAGCAGATCCCGATAGTGGAGAAAGATAAGATAAGACTGGTTCCTTATAACATATCTATAGGTATGTATAAGTTATTCGATGAGGTCTTTTCTAATTCTGTTGATGAGGCTAAAAGGATGAAGAAGTCCATGGACTCAATCACAATCGAGGTTGATTCAAAAACCAATACCATTAGGGTAACAGACTCTGGCGAAGGATTTATTAACGGCTCGTCTATCAATAAGAAGAGTGGAATGTCCAATGTTGCTACTGCGGTCTCGATGTTAAGAGCAGGGTCCAATTTTAATAATGACGATATAGCTGAAACCCTGATAGGTACCAACGGGATGGGGGTTAGCCTTGTTAATGCCATGTCCAGTTATTTTTCCATAGAGACTGTTAGTCCCAATGAGTATTACTTTCAGGAGTGGAATAACTTTAAACCAGGGAAACCTAAGGTCCTCAAGCGAGGTAGAAAAAAACTGGGAACCTCTGTTAGCTTCTCTCCATTAGCTGAGATATTCGATAACTGCAGGTGGAATAAAGAAGTTCTAAGATCCCTGTTGCTGCTGAAAAAAAGAGTTTTGGAGACGGAGGATAATACTAAAAGTATAAAGATTAATTTCATCTGGGATGAGGTCGTTATACCTATAGACACCAAGGTTTTCCAGCAGCTCTCATATAAGACTAGGATCGGAGAAATATTGATATGGGAGAAGATTGATGATTCTGGTTCTGTATCATTTGTTAATTCCGCTACTTGCACAGGCATACACCAAAAGATAATCATGGATCAGATCAATGGAACCCTGGACGATTCTCTGGCTCATCACTTCTACGACTTCTGTTTAATATTGAACTTACCCCCAGGTAAGGTAAAATTTGGGGATCAGAATAAGACCAAATTTGTCACAAGGAGGGAAGAGGTAGAGGGAATAATATTGAATTCCTTTAGTGGTTCCCTAAAAAAATTCTTCTCCACCCCCTTATATAAAAAAGTAAAGGACAAGGTTGAGCGGAGAAAGAAGGAATCTAATCTGAAAAAAATTAGGAGGGAAAAGAAGAGTGTGAACGTAAAATACTCGCATAAATATTTTCCTCCTACCTCAAGGTCCGCTCAGAATTTGTTTATAGTTGAAGGTCTTAGTGCTATGGGATCGATCTTGCAGAAGAGGAATCCTTCTAGGGATGGGGTATATGCTTTAAAGGGCAAGATTAAAAATGCACGAAGCCTTTCGGACCTTGCGGAGAATAGAGAAATATTGGAGCTTATGCAGATACTCAATTTGGATCCGGAAAACTCAAATTTGCGATGTCCTTATCAGAACATCGTAATAGCGACGGACCAGGATCCTGACGGTGCACACATCACATCCCTTTTGATAAGCCTATTTTTCCGATGGTTCCCTTGGATTGTTGAGAAAAGAATGCTATATTTCCTGGAAACTCCTCTTGTATCTATAGGGGAGAGAAATAAAAAATATTTTTATTCTCTCGATGATTTCAAAAAAGAATCTAAAAACTCCAGACTCTCTGGAGTCCGATATTTAAAAGGCCTTGGATCCCTATCTCTGGATGATTGGGATTACGTGATGAGGAATAAAAAGATGACAAATATCGTAAAGGATAAAAAATCATCAGCAATGCTTGATATGGCTTTCGGTAAATCTTCGGAGGCTAGAAAAGCCTGGTTATCTTCCATGGGTTAATATTTTTTTAGAACGGCTGGTAATTGTAATTTTGGTTTATGGATAGAAGATATGGATATTGCTGCATTAACCTGAGTATTTCTGAGGGCAGAAAAAAGAAAGATCGAGTGACTACTAACAGATCTATGACCAAGAAAACATTTCTTGAAAGGGGTATTGAGTATGTCTCTGAGTTATCTCTGCTCAATGTGAAAGATCTCTGCACCATAATTGAGTGGAACAATCAGATGGGAATAAAGATGTACCGGATGAGCTCCGATATTTTTCCTTGGTGTTCTGAATATGAGCTATCCGATCTACCTGACTTCGAGGAGATAAAGACCCATCTTAAACGTGCTGGGGGTCTAGCAATTAGCGGAGATCAGAGAATAACATTCCATCCATCTCCCTACGGTGTTCTTGCTTCTCTCCGGGAAGATGTTGTCCATAATGCTTTGAAGGAATTAAGGCAGCATGGAGAAATTATGGATTTAATGGGTCTGGATCAAAATCTCCACTATCCCATAAATATACACGTCAATACTACCAAGCCAACTAAAGAGGAAGCTGCATCTAGATTCTGTAAGAACTTTATGCTACTCCCCGATTCGGTAAAGAAAAGGTTGGTCGTGGAAATTGATGATAAGGGATCTCAGTATACCTCTTTGGATCTCAAAGAAATGATACATGACTCGATAGGAATTCCGGTTACATTTGATTACTTGCATAATCGGTGTAATCCTCCGGAGGGTCTTTCTGAGGAGGAATCACTATTAGTGTGTCTATCAACCTGGCCTAATGACGTAACCCCTTTAACTCATTTTTCGGAATCCCGTGCTTTATTTGAAGACAACTCAGCAAAAGATTTAGCTCACTCTGATTGGATCCACGAAAAGATCGAAACTTATGGACATAACTTCGATATAGAATTGGAGGTTAAAATGAAGGACAAAGCACTTCTTCATTACCACTCTAATATCGAGGAAATTATATGTCAGGAAACCACGAATTAAAGAAAGAAGACTATGAAAGGTTGAGAGAGTTCGAGGAGAAGATTATTTCTCTAAAAGACTCTGGTGTTTCTTATAGCAGGGACACTGAAATGGAAGCTCAAATCAAGCGTGAAGTGCTGTTTGAAAAATTTGGTTCAAAAAAAACTGATTGGGCATTGAAAAAATTAAACCTAAATTATTTAGATTTGAGCGAACATGAAATTTATGTGGAGATATATAAATTTCTAGATACCATTAAATAAAACCGGCATGAATCTATCTTTCGACAATCAACATTTTCCAGATTGGAGATCTTCCTTTGAAGATCATCCTCAGCTTTCAGTTTTAAAGTGTCACGTCGAGAGAGCAGTCCAGGATCTTTTTTTGGAAGCCCTACGAGGCCAAAGCCAGGAGTTCATCTACATATTTGCCAGTAAGGAGCAGATCTCAGATTTCTGCAAAAAAATGTGCAAATACTGGGAAAATGAAGAGAGCTATGAAATTTGCGGGGAAATTCTATCACTGGAGAATGAGCTTCTATCTAAGTGGAAAATGGTACCTGATTCCGATAGAGGAAAAGAGATGGTAATTAGGGAGTGGCTTAAGTCATCTTTCTAATTATTGATGACAAAGGATTACTACAGGATATTAGAAGTTCAACGAACTGCTACTCAGGACGAGATAAAGAAATCTTATCGTAAGCTCGTTCAGAAGTATCACCCGGATAAAACTGGTAACGATAAGGATTCCGAGAATAAGTTTAAGGAAATAGCCGAGGCCTATGAAATCCTAGGTAATCCTCAAAAAAGGAGAGATTACGATAACCCCAACCCATTTTCTTCTCATAGCACATTTTCTTCAGGTAACCCATTCCCCGGTGGTTTTAACCCATTCGGTGGTTTTTCCGAGCAGGAGATAATCAAAAGGGGAAAGAACATCAATGCCAGGGTTGAGATAAACCTCGAGGAGGTTATTAACGGAACCAAAAAATCCGCTAATATCTTTAGAAGGATGCAATGTAGCCCTTGTATGGGTACCGGTGCTAAGGATGGACAGATGGATACATGTCAGGTCTGCAGCGGGATTGGGGTAAAGAGGAAAATAGTAAATAGCAATTTCGGGCAGATAGCTATGGACGAAACCTGTTACTCTTGCTCTGGTACTGGAAAAACTCCGAAAACCATTTGCCCTTCCTGCGGAGGCCAGGGAACGGAGCGAAGACAGGATAAGGTAGATATCAATATACCTAAGGGATCTGTATCAGGTATTAGTTTTACCTTAAGCGGAAAGGGTGATATGGCTAAATCTCCTTCCGATCCCGGGGATCTGATTATTACCGTTTTTGACATGCCGCATCCATTTTATAAAAGGGATGGACTAAACCTCATATGTTCTGAAACCCTTACATTCCCTGAAGTTTGTCTTGGCAGTGAGATTAAAATTCCGAATATCTCAACAGGTGGGGAATATAAGATAACTATCCCTCCTGGAACCAGCCCAGGTAAGATATTTAGATTAGCTGGGAAGGGGGTGCCTGAATTTGGAAATAATTTTAGAGGTGATATCCTAGTGAGAATAGATGTCTCGGTCCCTCCTGTTCTATCCCAGGAGCAGAGGGAATTTTTAGAAGAATACAAGAAAATATTTTGATATGGAATTTTTAATTACACTCATTATCGGCTGGTCTATTACCAGTATTCTAGTTAACGGAACAATATTCGACGGACTCCGCGTATATCTTCAAGTCAAAGCTCCCTCACTTTCCAAACTACTTACGTGTATACAATGTAGTGGATTTTGGGTAGGGGTTTTTCTAGGAATTCTTTCATTTACTGGTGTTGTTACTAATCCCGTGGATTCCTGGGTACTTTCCTCTCACTGGCTATCCGAGGTCTTTCTAACTTGTATTTCCTATGGTTTTTTGAATAGTGGGGTTAGTGTGATTCTGGATTCCCTGATAGTTTATCTCATAAAGGAATAGAAAGTTATTTGGAAACAGATAAATAGAACAAACACATTGGGTTTGCATGGATAGCAGGATACTTAACTTCAGTGATTTCAGGGAAGAGATATTAAATGAAAACTCTAGCGGGACATTAGATCCTGCTAAAGCTCAACTTCACGCCTTAGCGGATCAAATACAGAAAAACAGCGATCGAATAAACCAAGCTAGGACTAATATAGCCTTATCATCAGGTCCCAACCAGCAACAAGTCGACCAACCTAAGGTGGGTGACATTGGAAGCATAAAGGCAATAGACCTACTATTAGCAACTCCTGCCGGAGCGGGCCTAGCTAAGATTTTGGCTAATAATCCGGATTATATTGCTCAAGAGGGTGTACCAACTCAATCGGTATCTGATTCCCCTATGACTGTTGGTTCGGTTTTGGATAGGCTCAATAAATCTAGAGCGGACAAGGACCAATTTGATAACAATGTGGAATCTATAAAAGCCGCAGCAGAGGATGAAAACGCGGTGATGGAACCATCGTCTAGTCTATTGCCTCCCAGCTCCCCATATAATTACGGTTCTTGGTCCAAGAAAAGATCCCACACTGATACCGATGATGAAAGGTGGGATGCGGTCAAGAAAGCACTTACGGATGAGGGATATAAGGTTAACACCAAAGAAGTTAACCTTATTGCGATAAGAAATAACCTCTCCGAGAAGATTGGACATCAAAACCACTTCACAGATTGGATTATTGTGATGAACCCAAAAAAGGATAAGATTATTCGGATGTTTGAAGCAACGACTACTCCTGGTCCTTTGTATTTGGCGGTTCCTTTCAGAAACTGGTATGTTGCTGCTAACCCGGATTCCTCGATTAATCCAAAGGGTTTAGCTATCGTACAACCTGGTAAATATTCATATAAGATCGGAAGCCATAGAGGCTACCAGGCATTGGTACAGGACGGAAGCGTAAAGGTGCATCGATACGTTCCTGTTGCATCTCCAGGCGATGCCAAATATACCACTTATTCTCCTGGTAACTCTGAATCCGGTAAGTTTGGAATAAACATCCACAGAGCTGATCGCTCAGGATCTACTGAAAAAATAAATAGTTATTCAGCTGGATGTTTTGTTTTCGAGGATTCGAGTGGACTCTCCAACACTCTTTACGCTCTTGAGAAGAACAAGCAAAGTAAAGTAGATGTGTATTTGTTAGAGTTGGATAAATTAGATTCGAGTGCACGTAAGGAAATAGAGAGCGTTATTTCATCTCTTAGCTAGTAGATCCTCTCTCCTTTCTCATAATTTTTCTTCTCTCCTTTCTGTCCATTACCATATCTGGAATCTCACCCTTGGGATGTACAATGATGATTGTTGATCCCTGCTTCTTTTTTCTGTGGATTTTTGATTTGGGCATTTGTCTTATTTTTTTGCTTTACCAATATAGAAACAAAATCACGATGTCCTTATAGAAAAGACACAAAATAACTCGGATTTGAGCTCTACTTTAACCATTACGGATCAGATAAACCAGAAATATAGGGAATATGCCTTATATGTCTTGCAGGCTAGAGGAATACCTAATTTCTATGATTCCTTGACCCCGGTACAGAGAATAATAATAGAAAATTCGCCAAATTCTTTCAATAAGACCGTTGGCCTCGTGGGAGAGGTGATAAGAACTGGCCTATATCATCATGGCGATTCTTCACTGGCTGGCGCTATATCAAAATTGGCTCGACCTTTTGGCTGTGCCTATCCTATACTCGAGGGGGATGGGTTTTTTGGATCTCCTGTTAACCCTAACCCTTCCGCTCCCAGATATACCTCGGTAAGAATAAACCGGGATATAAAGGATATAGTCAAGAGACATGAGGATCTCAATGAGAAGAATGAGGAGGGTGGTCATGATTGGATACATCTGGAAGTTCCTGTGGGTCTTCTTACCCATGTGGTCGGTATTGCGGTTGGGTACCGGAGTAATATACTTCCCCGTAAGATGGAGGATATAGTGGAGTATTTGGAGGGGAAGAATAAGTTATTGAAACCATATTTCAAAGACTTCAGAGGGAAAATTTATAAGGTTGGTCCAGAGGATAATATCTGGATTCTGGAGAGCGGATTTGAGGTCAATAAAACTAGGAAGACAGTTAGAATTTTTGATCTTCCTCCCGTTATGAGGTATGACTCATTCATGAAAAAGCTCCTATCCAAGCTGGATTTTTCAGATTGGGAATTTAGGGTCAACAATAATTCTCAGAGTACCTGCGATGTTACGGTGTATCTAAATAAGGTGCCAACTAAGGAATTTGATTCTGCTGTTGAGCTTATTAAGAAACAAACGAAGATAGTGGTGAAAGAGGATGTCGTCTTAATCAAAGACGGGCTTGTTGCTCAATTTGACTCCGTAAAAGAGTATCTGGATGCGTTCAGGGTTCACTTAGAGAATGTCCGCTTGAAGAGACTAATTAGAGACGAGGTGAATCTTAACCTTGATCTCGAATTCTTGGAGGCCAAGTTAAAGTTCCTGCTCTACATGAGCGAGAAGAAGAGGAAGAATAGTGAAATTATATCTTTCTTATCTGGATTCAAAAAGTGGATATCACAGAAGCTATCATCTATCCAAATTATAAAGCTCTCTTCTGATCACATCAAGGAGACCGAGGATGAAATAAAAAGAGTTAAAAGTGAGATTAGAAAAACTCAGGCCCTAATTAAGAAGCAGGAATCGGTGGTTAAAAAAGTAACAGCTTCTCTTAGAAAAACCAAGGCTGCTTCTCTACTTCCTAAATCCAACGTTAGAACTCCCCAGGAGATAGATCCCGAGGTGGAGATTTTTGAATTAACAGATGACGAGGAGGATATATAGGATAAATTATACAGGTTATCCATGATTAATGACTATGTAGACCACTACTTCCTAACCGCAATCGATGAGGGACTTCAAGTTGACTGGGAGAAGTCAGGACTCCCTATAGACAGTGAGATTAAAATAAACAACCAGTCCGTAAAGCCATATGAGATCTCACTGAATGTTGTTGATACCTGTTTGGAAAACATTAGGGAAGTTTCCAAAGAAAATGTTGTGAATGCTGCAAGGCCGATCTTCTTGGTAGCTTTTAATAGGATGGCCAAAAAGATATTTCCTGCTTTGGTCCCCTATATAATCCCGGGAATTAAATATGAGGGAAAGGACGTTATAAAAGAGAAAGTCATAACTCCACAACAATTTTGGAAGGAAGCTTGGCCTAAAGTATGGAGTGAATTCAGTGAACCCGAGAAAAAACTTCTCAAGAAATATACCGTCCTATCCCCTGAGACCACGTACGATGAAGTGATGGACGGATTAGCTGATGCACTGTATAATCCTACTTATAGTATGATTGTAGAAGAACAGGCTAATCTTTTCATAGAATTGATGGGAAACACATTTTCTCGACTTTTCGGTGGAAGAAGAGTTGAGATGTCAAACAAGATGCTTTCCGATTTATTTACGGATCTTAATTCCAGACTTGGTAGTAAAAAGATAGATTTCAAGCTATTAAAGAAACCGGAGGTAGAGGATGGCAACGTAGAGGATGTGAAATCCGATATAAAGTCTCCTGAAGCTAAGAAATCCCTTGCGGAGCTAGAGAAGCAGCTTTCCTCTTTTAGTGCAGATCTGGCCAAATCTAAGTCTACCGGAGGATCAAAAAATGACAGTCAATCGACTATCCCCACTGATGTCCCTTCAGTAAAGAAATGGGCAAAGACCTTAGACCCAGCTACTAAGCAAGTTATAATAGATACCATTAGATCTACTGGCATGAGGTAAGATATAATGTAACTTAACGAGATTTAAATCCCAGCAAAAAAGGCTGGGATTTTTTGTTTTAATCGAAAACAATCTACAGTGTCGTCATAGAAGATCTAAATATTAACACTATGAAGATTAGAGTAACCAGCACCAGCAACCTTATTTCTTTCCTGAAGAAGCTGAAGGTTGTTGATAAGAGCGTCCTTCTTGAATTAGATAGCGAGAAGCTCTTTTGTAAGGTCCACACCCCCGATAAATCTGTTATGAAGTATGCCTCGGTGGATGTTGATCAGGTATTTGATGAAATGCCTGAATTAGATGGGTCCTGTGATAGAATAAAGATCGGTTTAATCGACGTCACTAGACTCATGGATTGCTTCAAGCACTTCAGGCCGGAGGAGGATATACATCTTGATCTCGAGGTTTCTGAGATTGATGGAGATTGCGTAGCTACACAACTACATGTTATATCAAATTCTCTCCAGATTAAAATTAGATGTGCAGATCTTTCCCTGATATCATATGTTGAGGACAATATCCTTTCCATAGTGCATTCAAAGGAGGATCCTCTCTCAAAGTTTAAGATCTATAGTTCGGATTTCTCCTCTGTAATGGCCCTATGTGGGTTGGAAAGTAATTCCGAGGAACTTCTAGTCTACAAGGTAGACGCTGAGAATGTGAAAATCAATGGGGATTCATTCAATTATAAGCTAAACATAGGCCCGGATGAGATTTCCGTTGAGGGTAGCACAGAATCCTCCATCTATAAATCACATCTCAACTATGTTGATACTGAAACGTGTGGATGTTATTTGCACGAAAACAGAATCGTGTTTTTTTCTGAGCAGTCCGATACATCAACTGCTGTGGGTATTATAGAGAAGTAAGATAAGCTATGTCTGAGAGGGAAGAATTAAAGGAAAAAATTGAGGTTCTTACGGCTCTTAAGAATGAGCTTAAGAACGAGGAGCAAGCTGTAAAACTTACCATGAATTCCATTTATGGTGCAATAGGGAATAGCTGGTTTGCCTGTTTTAATCCCGAAGTAGCTGAAGCTGTTACCCTACAAGGACAAAGCTTGATTAAGCACTCCGAGAAGATTCTCGATAAGTATTTTCATGAGTTTTGGCATAAGGACAAGGAATTGCATGATAAGCTGGGACTAACATCGGTTAAGAAGATACACAAGCCGATGGTCGTTTATGGTGATACTGACTCCAACTATGTAACCTTTCAGGAAGTCGTAGCCTCTTGTGAAGGATGGGAAGGAAGTGAAAAGGATTTGATATTAGCAATAAATGAGAATCGATTAGTCGGATATCTCAAGAAGTGCTTTGATATCTACGCAGAAAAATGGGGAACTGATAATTATCAGGATTTTGAGATGGAGACTCTCTCCATCAACGGGATATTCCTGGGTAAGAAAAAATATGTTACCAATATCGTTTATTCCGAAGGTGTACATTCCGAGCCTTTAACATCCATCAAAACTACTGGGGTTGAGATGGTGAAAGGCGGAACCCCATCATTCGTAAGGGAGAAGCTCATATACTTAACCAAATTTATTTTTAGCAAGGGTAATAAATTCGAGCTCCGAGAATTTGTTCAGGAGCTCAAGAAGATCAAGAGAGACTTTAAGGCTCAAGAGCCCGAAAATATATCCGCTGCTATCATGGTTAATAACTACGAGAAGTTTGTATTAAACGACACAACCAATCTGGAGGTAGCCAAGGGTTGTCCTATACATGTTAGAGCATCAGCATATCACAATTACCTTCTGAATTCAACGAAGTTCAAGGATAAATATCCCTTGATCGGGGGCGGGGAAAAGGTTAGATTTTATTTTGTAAAGAGGAAGAACGTAATGGAAAATAACGTTTTTGCATATGCTCAGGGTACATTCCCACATGAATTTGCTCCACCTATAGATTTTGATGAGCAGTTTACTAAAACTATCCTTGATCCGATTAACAGATTTATAGAGGTAATGGGTTACAACCCGATAAGCCCTAATTTATTTATGATAAACACTCTTTTTTAATATGGGATTTAATAAGAGATATCTTCCCGATCTAGCTGAACTTAAATCAATAAGGGAGAGAATGAATGACGACTCAAGGTTTCTTGAAATTTACCTATATAAACCCGATGCTTTAATTGGTCCCACTGAATCCATGGAATATCTACATAAATTGGAAAGGGAGATTCAAAAATGAGAGAAGTTTTTGAAGATGACGAAATTGATGCTGGTTTTGAAGAATACCGGGATTCGATGTATTTAAACTTTGATGTAATAAGCCAGAATACCTTCGAGTTCATGAGGGATGACTATTTTAGCCCTAAATACAAGCTCAGCAGGGTACAAGAGATGTTGGACTTCTTCCTATTGGAGGACCGATATGACAAGTGCGAGAAGCTTATGTATATAAAGGCAGCACTGGAAGTAGATTACATAATATCTGAAGTTTATAACAGGGAAAGGAACTACTAGATGTAAACGTGGATATATACAAGAAAAGAAACAACCGATGGGAAAAATATCCCCAGCTCTTAATTATAGCTCTTTCTTAAACGAAGCAGAGGATAGAGGGTCAATAGATATAATAATTTTAAGTGGTCAATCCTCGCCCAGTAAAACAGCTGAATCTTTCATTAGTGAGTGTTCGAACAGAGGAATAGAATGTAAGGCAGTCAATGTCAATAACTGCGTACTCGAGAAGGTTTATAACGGACATTTACTTAGAGAAGAAAAAGGGGATGAAACCATAGAGATACTAATACGCCCGGAAACTACAGCCATAGTTCCGAGAAGAGGAGTCATAACCAACTCGCATACTAAGAGGATCATGTCGGATCTGGAAGACTCCAGATACTTTTGTCTGAACTCCCTCGAGTCTATAGAGATCTGCGAAAGCAAATACACAACTTCACAGGTACTTGACGATTCAGGAATTCCCGTTCCTAGGTATTCTTTAGTAAGTGGAGAAGATACACTTGATAGATCGCTCGAAGAAGTTGGTGGGGAATTTCCGATAGTAATGAAGCTGTTAGCGGGTACTCAGGGAATCGGAGTATCCGTAGTTGATTCCTATGCTTCTCTTAAATCTGTATATCAGACAATAAGGAAGCTCGATCCGGATGGTGAGATCCTACTCCAGGAAAAAATAGATTCCAACTTCGATATTAGGGTTCAAGTCATTACTAAGAAGTTTGACCCTCTTAATCCTGGCAAGGATAATTTTGAAATTCTGGGTGCTATGAAAAGAGAGGCAGTTGAGAAGGATTTCAGAACTAACTATTCACTAGGAGGAAGCGTTTCCTCGTATGAAATCACAGAGGAGATCGAAAAGATAGCTTGCGAATCTGCTAATGCTGTAGCTTGTCATTGGTGTGGTGTTGATATTATGATAGATTCAAAAACCGGGAATCCCTATGTTCTGGAGGTTAATTCCTCCCCGGGAACAGAGGGTATATCAGAGGCTATAGGAAAACCTATTGTGGGTGATGTGATCGATTTTATATCCAACAAGAACAATTGGTCTTACACCAAGATGGAGGTGGGATATCTAGAAACGGTGGAAATCCCTCAAATAGGAAAATTTGTAGCTAAATTTGATACTGGTAATGGTTCCACCGCTAGCTCTATACATGCGGATGAGCTTAATATAGATGGAGACCAACTAAAATGGAAGATCGGTGATGTTGAGTTAGAAAATAAAATAGTAGGATATACAAACACAGAAATTGGAAGAGAAACGGTAGAGAGACCAATAATAGAGGTTGATCTAATTTTTAATGGTGTTAAGATACCAGGTGTTAAAATAGCACCAACTGATAGGGTATCCAAATCCACCCCTTTGCTTATTAACCGAAAACTTATGAAGAGATTGGGTGTTATGGTCAATCCACATAAGGCTTTTGTGATATCCGATCCTATCGATGATTACTCCCCACTTAAGACAAAAGGGGAAAGGCACGGAGGTATAGAATTTGATCAGAGTAATTGAAACCTCGGGGATATATAAATCAATAAAAAAACCAATCTAAAATGGCTAGCGAAGAAAAAACTGAAAAGATCCAAGTTCTCCTATCTAGTGAAGATCTCGAGGAACTAAGCAAAAAGATATCCAAAAAAGCATTGACCCAGGGACAACCTCCAGAGTCGATTTCACATTACGTGAGAAGATTGATCAGGAGAGATCTGGGTAGATCCGGATCGGGTGATTAATTAGGATTGATCCCTGATAAAATCTTCAAACCTCATCACCCTTGTTGGGTTAGGTGAGGTTTTTTGTTGTTCTATCTCGGGTTGATTGTGGTCGGTGTTTTGAAGTCCAACGTCCTCTTGTCGATCTACCTCATTGTCAGGAATCTCAGATATACCATTATGTCCTTCTGGATCTTCCGCTATTTCTTGCGGGTCTGTTTCTCCTGGAAATTCTTGGTTTACCGGAAAATCCTCTGTTGAATCCTGTTCTTGGTCGTCGAATTCAAGTGTATCCTCAATTTGGACGTCAATGTTTTCCTCTTCTGTCATTTTGATTTTTTATAAGATGTTGATCTATATATTAGTATTCATATTTCCGTTTTTTGTTTCTCTCTAAGATAAATAGTGTATAATAATCTTTATCAACATGAAAAGACTTTTTGAATTCGATGACTTTATGTCAGATCTTTCTTTATCCTTGCCCCAGCAGGAGATGATTAAAAATTTCGTGAGGAAATATGAGAAGTACTTTAAATTCCATGACCCAGATGAATTTGAAAATTCTTTAGATGAGATAGTTAAGGATGTTATGAACCAATTCTCATTCAAACCCAACCTGGAGGATGCAGTGAAAAACTACATATCGGGTTTACAGGACTTATCTGATGGTATATCTGTTATAATGGCTCCTAATCCGCAGATGATATATCGAACCCAACCGGACATGGTTCAAACCATAATGGGATAAATAATATCGGAGGATCGAAATATTCATGTAGTCTGTGTCTAAAAAATCTAAGAAAATAAATAGCGAAAGATATGAATGCTTTAGAACTTATTAAGGAAATGGATGGATCTGATTTAACTATGGTGGATTTTTGGGCCCCATGGTGCGGTCCATGTAAAATGATGAAACCTATCTTGGAGTCGGTTGAGGAGGATAACCCAAGGGTAAAGCTGATCAAAATAAATGTAGACGAATCACCAGATCTTGCTGGACAGTTTAATGTAAGAAATATACCAACGGTTGTTTTCTTCAAGGGAGATGATGAGATACAAAGGGCGATAGGAATTAAGCAGAAAAATCAGCTTCAGGAAATCATAGATAGTAATCTTCCATGAGTTTAGTTGATAGTCTGAAAGAATTCTTCGAAAAATCAGGGAGTACCCAGGTTTGCTGCTCTAATGTAAGATGGGGATTAGAAGGAAAGGGTGTTGTCTATGTTGATTTGGAACATCCCGATCACGGTAAGGGTAGAATTAGATGCGGCATACACAGAAATATGAATGACGTAAAAGTTACTTCGATAACACCAATGAAAAGATTCTTTGAAAACTATTCCCCTTGGGATAGCACTATAAAAAGTGTCGCTACTCTATATTCAGGTATATCTGGAGTTAATGGGGTTGCTAATAGATCGGTGAATACCTCTCTTATTTAATTTCATAAAAATTTTTTTAAAACGACTGATTCTGGTATTTTTGTAATACATTTCGTAAAAAGTGAAAAAATGAATCAGTTAAAATTATTAATCCAAGGCGCGGAGTCCAAGCTAAACTCCGTGGTTACAGACATTGAGGACCTAACCATTTCCAAGAATAGGAGAGTTAATATACTTGACGTTGTAGAGGAAATTAAGGTGACACAGAAAATGCTTAATGAAGCCCTTAGCATAACATTAAAACAGCAAAAAATAGATGAACATAAAAGATGAATTCGGTAAATATGCAATGAGCGAACATGGAATCAGCTCATTGAATATGATGTATTACGAAAATATGGTCGAATCCTCTCTTACCCCATATATATTGGAGGAAAGGGAATTGAGAGCTACCCAGATGGATATATTTTCCCGACTGATGATGGATAGACTCCTTTGGGTCTCCGGGGTGGTCAATGATAAAATGTCGACTATCGTTCAGGCTCAGTTAATGTTCCTAGATTCGGTTGACAAGAAGGACATAACTATGCATATAGATTCACCAGGGGGATCTGTAAAGTCTGGCCTTTCGATGGTGGACGTTATGGATTATATTAAATCCGACATAATCACGGTTAATACCGGTATGGCAGCTTCCATGGGATCTGTGCTGCTTGGAGCTGGGACCAAGGGGAAAAGATATTCTCTCAGATTCTCGAAGGTAATGCTTCATCAATCTTCCGGGGGTTTTAGTGGTAATATACAAGACGCTAAAATCGATTTCGTTGAATGGGATAAGTATAATAAGATCCTATTTGATCTTCTGGGCTCATATTGCGATAAAGATCCGGAACAAGTAAAGAATGATGCGACTCGTGATTTTTGGCTAGATTCACAGGAGGCGGTAGAATATGGAATTATAGATGAGGTCATCTCAACTAGAAAATAAATGGAATAAAATTTTTTTAGTACGATTTGGATAACTAAATTTGCTCCCAATTAAAAAAGAAACAAAAGATATTTTTTCCATATAAGGAATTGATTAAAACGGAAGCTATGAAACTAGTAAACGCCTTGAGAACGAAAGATTCGATTACCGAAAACGGTATGGCAACTAACTCTTCATCCCTTAGCTTCTGTGTTGATCTATTTTTTAACATCGGAGCTATGAGGGGGTCGGAGAAAGAAGTCTTAATCCAGAAGTTTTCCCTTGCATACAACGAGGATCCGGAAAGGGCAATGAAGATCCTTTTCTGGGCGAGGGATGTGAGAGGTGGAGCAGGAGAGAGACAGATATTCAGGGATATTATCATATACCTTGCTGAACACCAAGATCTAATCGTTAAGAGTAATCTTTCACTTATACCTTTCTACGGAAGGTGGGACGATGTGCTAGTTTTCGAGGGGACCAGAGTTGAAAAAGATGCTTTCAGTCTAATCACCGAAGCATTGGATAACAAGGACGGGCTTTGTGCTAAATGGATGCCACGAAAGGGTAAAGTAGCTGCGAAGCTTAGAAATTTTATGAAGCTCTCTCCCAAGGAATACAGAAAGCTGTTGGTTTCTCTTACGGACGTAGTTGAAAGTAAGATGTGCTCGGGCGATTGGGATTCCATTGACTTTAGTAAACTCCCCTCTTTGGCCTCTGCTAGATATCAGAAAGCATTTACTAAAAATGCACCCGAGCAATATGCTAAATATAGGGAGGCTCTTAAAAACGGGACCGCAAAAATAAACGCAGGTGCCGTATATCCTTACGATATAACTAAATCTCTGGGATTTGGAGATTCCGAAGTTGCTAATCAGCAGTGGAAATCCTTGCCTAATTATATGGAGGGTGCAAACGGAATGATTCTGCCCGTGGTAGACGTCTCTGGATCTATGCAATGTAGCGCTGGTAATAATAAGAATCTTACCTGCATGGACGTGGCAATTTCTTTGGGTCTTTATATCTCCGAGAGGAATGAAGGAAGTTTTAAGGACTCTTTCATAACTTTTTCTGCTAATCCTGATCTCCAGGTTTTAAGCGGAGACCTCAATGATAGATTTAGACAATTGAGCCGCTCGGATTGGGGAATGAACACCGATCTCCAGGCGGTATTTGAATTGATACTCAACCAGGCGGTAAAAAATTCAGTTCCTGCTGAGGAGATGCCATCAACACTTCTAATTTTATCCGACATGGAGTTTGATCAAGCTGTATACAAAAGGGAAGAGGTATTCGGTTGGGGAGAGCAGGGAAAGAATATTTGGAACCCTACTGCACAGGAGATGATTAAAAAATCCTATGAAGAAGCAGGATATGAGGCTCCATCCATAGTGTATTGGAACCTTAATGCCAGTGGAAAAAACATACCAGTTAGCTTTGACGAGGCTGGTACAGCTTTGGTTTCTGGATTTTCCCCAGCAATCATGAGGAGTATCCTCAATTGTGATGGGATGACACCAGAAAAAATTATGGATCAAACCATCGATTCTGAGAGATATAAACAAATTAAGATATAATATGCCTAGCTTTATAATAGAAAGAGAAGTAGATTTTGATCCTGAGGAATTTTGGTCAGAATGCAGCGACAGAGAAAGAGAAGAGATCTCTCTGATATCCATCAGAGAAGGGTACACCTCGGGAGAGAAAGCTTTTATTACCACCTCCTATAGGGAAGAGGAAATAGCCAAGCTAATATTGGACATTTGGCAAAATAAGGATTTCATGACTGTTCAAATGGTTGATTCATTACGAGAAGAATTAAGGAACAAAAGAGTACTTTGACGTATAAAAAATAGGCTTCTTACAGCAAACTTTTTTCAACTACGATTATGATTACTGAAAAAAATGAAGCCTGGTAAAGGGATCGGTTCAGCAAACTTTACCGTTAAAACAGAGAGATGGAATTTTGGGATAATACCATCAATAAAAAAAGATAACCCCTCTTCCGACGGGAAGTAAAACACGAACCACGATCCCGTTTTTTATCATTAATCCCTGGCCCATCGGGCCGGGGTTTTTTGTGTTAACATACGAAACTTTAGTTCCCATCTTTTATATAGATTAAAAATATATCAGGTAATGAGCAAAGAAAATATTCCTCTTTTTAAAGTTTTCATGTCACCCCAAGCTGGAGATAAGGTTGCTGAGGTTTTAAATAGTGGCTACATAGGACAGGGTGCAAAAGTCGATCAATTTGAGTCTGATCTGAGAAAGTACTTTAATCAAGACTATATCTCGACAGTAAACTCGGGAACCTCAGCTTTACACCTAGCTCTTCACCTATTGAAAAAACCAACCAAGATTACACAGATATATCACGGGGCAATTGCTGCGGATTCTATATGGCCTGGGCTTCAGCCAGGTGATGAGGTTTTAGCAACCCCTCTGACGTGTACCGCTTCAAACTGGCCTATCTTAGCAAATGGGCTGAAAATAAAATGGGTAGACATAGATCCTGAAACACTCAACATGGATCTAGACGATCTTGCAAGGAAGATAACGCATAAAACAAAGGTTATCATGCTGGTCCATTGGGGAGGATATCCGAATGACCTCGATAAGATCAGAAGTATACAGGAAAAATCTTACCTTAAACTGGGTTTCAAACCAGCGGTTATTGAGGACGGGGCTCATTCATTTGGGTCGAGGTATAAAGGAAAATTAATAGGATCCCACGGAAATCTAACTATGTTCTCCCTTCAGGCTATAAAGCATGTAACCTCAGTTGACGGGGGATTACTTATCTCTCCACATAAAGAATTGCACAACAGAGGTAGACTAATCAGGTGGTATGGAATAGATAGGGACGGAGATCGCAAGGATTTTAGATGTGAGGCGAATATAGAGGAATGGGGATATAAATTTCACATGAACGACGTCTGTGCAACCGTGGGCATAGAAAATCTAAAACATGCGGATGATATAGTTAATTCTCATAGATCGAATGCTTCTTTCTACGACTCGGAGCTTTCTGATGCAGACGGTGTGAATCTCCTAAGGAGGGATGAAGGTTTTGATTCCTCCTTCTGGATCTATTCAATGCTCGTGGATAATAGGGATGGGTTCTATAGATGGATGGATGAATGTGGAATTTCGGTATCTCAAGTCCATGAGAGAAACGATAAGCATACCTGCGTTGCAGAATATAGATCTTTTCTACCAACCCTGGATAAGACTATAGGTAATGTTGTTTCAATCCCAGTAGGTTGGTGGGTGACTAATGAACAAAGAGAGTATATTGCGGATTGCATTAAGAAGGGATGGTAGAGATAATTTCTTTAATTACTATGTATAAACACAAGAATGGGATAACTCTATTAAAAATAGAGAGTGAGGATCTTCCGATTCTTAAGGATCTCAAGAATGAGTCATGGTTTGGAACCCACAATATATCCTTTGTTAATTCGATGGACCAGGAAAGGTGGTTTTCATCTCTAGATAGCTCCAAATCACTAATTCTTAAAGCTCTGAACCAGTCCGGAGATATGGTTGGTTTATATAAGATACAAAATATAGATTGGGTTAATAGAAGGTATGATTCTGCCCATGATGTGATATCGGATCATAGGGGACAAGGTTATTCCAAACCTGTACTAGAAGCTGGGATAGACTTTGGCTTCGAGGTTTTAAATATGAATAGGATTGATACTGAGGTCTTAGAGAATAATATAGCTAGTCTGAAGAGTGCCCTTTGGGTTGGTTTTGTAAAGGAGGGAATCAAAAGGAGATGTATCCATAAATGCGGGCAATACCTGGATAGCATATTCCTGGGAATCCTGAGGGAAGATTGGGTTAGTCTTAGCCGGGTGGTTGATATGTCAGGTCTATGTAACATTTCTTATGTACCCAAGGATGGAAAATAAGTATATCGACGATTCCTTAGTTATAGTGGGAGCTCACCAGGATAGCATGGAAAAACTATCACATACTATGGATATGCTACTGTCGCTAAAGAGAAGCGGAATTAACGTCTGTTTCGTTACACATTGCAATTATGGGCTGGACAAAATTGCCGAGGCCTGTGATTATCTTATTTTTGATTCGAATAACACCTTTGTTAACGATTACGAGCTTATAAATTGCTGTCCCTTATTCAAACCTGAAGGGATTTCTCAGAGGTGGTCTAACTGGTATTCCGTTCCTAATCTAGGTCTGTTTAGTTCATTCATGGCCAGACACGCACCACACCAAAGATCTGCTTTAAGCTTAATAAAAAATGGAATTAATTTGGCTTCTCGTAATAACTACGAATGGACAATATACCTCGAATATGATTATTCCCAGCCCCTGGTGGATTTTGGAGATATAATCAAGGATCAGATAGAAGATATGGTTTCAGAGGGTAAGGATTCTCTCCTACTTATGAGAAAAAATGAGGGATTTATAAGTGGGGGGTTTTCGATATACCGAACTGAGATATTCCAGCAAAATGAGATGTTTTCATCACGGTGGGAAAAAGATAGTATTTCATGGTTTGGTACGTTTCGAAACATGTTCTTTGAGGAAATAATAGAGGCTGTAGCATGCTCGGGAGGTGAAGATTCCGTCCTATATAGAGACGAGGAAGAATTCTTCCAGAAATATTGGGGAAAGTCCGGGAGGGAACTGACATTATATAAAGCGCTTACTGGTAAGTCTCCAAGCAAGGATTTTAGTAGAATAACAGCAATAGAGTATCTCAAATATTCTCTTTTTCCTTACAAGGCTGATGGAAAATACGGAGTTGTCCTAGCTTGTTACAATATATCTGACCACATTTCCTTCAGAATCTCTAGCTCTACCCTTAAAATTAGCGAGGTCGAAATAAAAATACCCGACTTCATAGCTGAGCCAGGGTCTTGGTTTACCTTTCACGATCAGGTAATAGGTGATATTGATTCAATCTCGGAATTAAATGGGCATCTGCATTTGGAGTTTGACGTTAAAAACCTAGAGGAGGATTACGTACATCGGATATGTCAAAAAGTTCCGGTTAGCGATATAGAGAAATTTTGGTTACTTAGAAGGCTTACAAAGGAGTGATTATATACAACATGGGACAGGGAGAGCTCATACTAAAAACGGGGGATAACTTTTCGTATGCCGAGGGTGTTATTTCAGACGAGGAGATAAACATCCTGATGAAATATTGGGAGGGTATTGACACCTCTCCGGAAATCATGAATTCAAATATGTGGGATGTAAGATCCACAAGGAAAACAGTTATAGATAGCATTCCCAGACGGGTTGAAATTGTTGGTATACCGGTAGATGCTATTGGATTCTTATCAGAAAAAATAGAGCGGGTTTTTTCAATGAAGGCAGATTATAAGTTCGGTATTGAAGGCCCGCATTACTTTACCAAATATCCAACCGGAGGATACCATACCTTACATATCGATGATGGAATTCATAATGGTGTCAAGAGGGATATGACGATTACCATCCAATTGAGTGACCCGAGAGAATATTCGGGGGGTGATTTGATCATAAACGGAGAAGTTGCCCCGAGAAGTAAAGGAACATTCATCTTGTATAGAGGCACGGATCCCCACGAGGTAACTGCGGTAACGAGCGGTGAAAGGCTTTCGATAACTGAATGTGCAGGATGTATAAATAATCACTAGAAAAAATAAATAAATGACATGGTAGTATCAGATTCTCCACCAGGAGAGGACATAAACGTATCCGTTGCAGATGAATCCATAACCGTAACCATTGGGACCGGAAATTACCTGGTCAAATGGTTCAAGAACTCTGACGAATACGTTGGAGAAATGGAGCTTCAGGGAGGGATGTGGGGTGCTTTTTCTAATGAGAGAGAAGTTTTAGATTGGAGAATAGAATTCTATGCCCCTGATGGCTCAGAAGTTCTTTTTACACACCACCATCTTGTAGAAGGATCCAATGTTCTACTCTTTATTTCGTTTAACGGGGATAGCGGAAAGATCGATCTAAATCTGCTATTCGAGTATGCAGATTCACTAAAACAAAGAGGGGTTTCTCGTGTTTATTGTTTTATGGATGAAAGCTATAAATATGACCTGGAATCAGGAGGAATCACTCCGCTGAGATTTAACCAGCATCTGGAGGATAGAATTGAGTTCTCCTATGTACTAAATAAAACATTCTAATGGAGGAAGGAACATACCTAACCAAGATATTCCCAGCAGAGCTTCCGTCTGGAATTTGCAAAAGGATCATAGATCTATTCGAAATGTCATCGAACAAATTCGAGGGAATAACATCCGGAGGGGTTAACAAGGAAAGTAAAGCTTCCACTGATCTGATGATAAACCACCATCTGAATGATCCGGAGTGGAGGAAGATATACGACTATCTCACTGAGATTCTTCTTCACAGAGTGGTAGATTATCTGGAAGATTATCCCTTTATATTTAATCAAGGAATGGTGCCGCAAAGAAATATTCTGGTTCGACACGCACACCAGATGCTATCTGTGACAGGAGGGGGATTCCCAAGTATACAGGCTCAGAGATACATTGGGGACGAGGGATACTATGCATGGCACTTCGAGAACGAGGGTGGGGATTCAGCAAAGAGACAGCTGTTCTTTATATTCTATCTCAATGCTGTAAACGGGGGAGCAACTGAATTTAAATATTCCGGGCAAAAGGTTCAACCGGGAACTGGGGATCTTCTATTAGCACCCGCGTTTTGGACTCATCTGCATAGGGGAAATCCTCCAGGCGGGGACCAATATAAATACATAGTAACTGGCTGGATTGAACACACTGATTTAGACCCATATCCAGAGTTCTAACCGGATATAATCCTTAACTTTTTAAAACGAAACCATTTTCGCGATGATACATATAGATCACGTAAAGGTGAAAAATAAAGCAAGTCTATATTGATATCCTTTGATATTGATTGGTTAAATTTACCTAATAAATAAGGGGCTGAAATGGAATCGACAGGAGGCCGAAGTTCTTTGAATTGATGCAGGCAGAGTTAGCATTGGAAACTCTATAATAACCTATGTATTTTTTAAATGGCGAAAACCCATTTTATATCCTTGCAGGACTAGCTCCTGTTGAGGAAGCTGAAGTTGCACTTGTAGCCTAAGCACCGGGCGGTAACTGCCTAGGAACAGAAAGTTGCAAACGGGGAATAAGGGTTAGTAGTACCCACAATAGGAAGTCGATCAGTAACCCTGAGGACCACAGTCCAATACCCTTAAGATCGCTGTTAGCGTCTTCCGCTGAGGAATCCGATCGCCTCAGTTCAAAAATCCGGATTGGGAAAAGTTTGTTGATGTCGTACAATCAACTAAGCCTGTGAACGATGTTCTTAGGATTTGCCTAGCTGGACGGGGGTTCGAATCCCCCCAGCTCCACAAATCTAATTCCTGGTTTTTCCTCAGGTATTTTTTTTCATAAAGGAGAAACACTTTATGCTTAAGAAGTATAAACCATGAACAAAACATCAGGTTCTTTGACATGTTGGAAATTTAGGAGAGGTGGCAGAGTGGTCGAATGCGCCAGTCTTGAAAACTGATGTACCGCAAGGTACCGGGGGTTCGAATCCCTCCCTCTCCGCAAAAAAAATCGTAGTACCGAAAGGGAAAAAGGTGAAAGGAACACTCACCGCAGGTTAAGCGATATCCTGCAAATGCCGGGGTGGCGAAATTGGTAGACGCACTAGACTTAGGATCTAGCGCCTTACGGTGTGTCGGTTCGAGTCCGACCCTCGGTACTTCACAAGGATGTATGCAGCAAGTTTCTTTTCGTTATGTAAATTACAACCCAACATCCTGATCATATGGGCACGTATCTCCTCAAGCTTATACCTTGTAGAAAGAGTAAATGGTTACATGTGGGTTCAATCCCCGCCGTGCCTACCTAGACAAATTTTTCCTTTAAAAATCTTTTCCGCTCTCTTAGCTCAGTTGGTCAGAGCACCCGACTCATAATCGGTAGGTCGTAGGTTCAAGCCCTACAGGGAGCACATAGCAAATAGCGGGATGGTAGCAGTTGGTAGCTCGCCAGGCTCATAACCTGGAGGCCGTGGGTTCGAGTCCCACTCCCGCAACTAAGGTCTTCAAAAGGGCCCTTTTTGGGCCCGGACCTTTCTATTCCCCCATAGCTCAGCTGGTTAGAGCGGTTGACTGTTAATCAATAGGTCCCTGGTTCGAGCCCAGGTGGGGGAGCAAAAGCGGGTGAAGCTCATGTGGTCGAGCACCAGCCTTCCAAGCTGGGGGCAGCCGGTTCGAATCCGGTCACCCGCTCTAACTACCGTTTCCATCCTAAAAAAATAAAACTAACAATTATGGAAACATTCTATTTTCTTGCGGGTGTATGTGCGGTCATCGTTGCTATGATGGTCGTGGGTATGTTCGTGAATTACATGCATTTAAACAAAATCAAGAAGCAGATCATTGATCTTTCGAGGAATATCGAAGAAGTAGATAGGGCTAGGGATAAACAGAATTCCGACCAAATCGACTATACAGATACCCTCAACAACAATGTGCACGATGAATTGAATAAGCTTTATGGCTATATAGATTCTCGGACAGACAAAATGGCGGATGGTATTTCTAAAGATATCGAATCTATCAATAGAAAATTAGAAGCTATTTCGAAACATAAGTAGATAAGTAAACTAAGAAATCCGGAAACGGTAGTTAAGTCGAAGTAGCTCAGTGGTAGAGCAGACCAGCTAAGACTGGTTGTGACGCGATAGGTTCGATTCCTGCCTTCGACTCAAGTAACAAAGAAAAGTCACTAAAATTGTCCAACATAGAAGATAAAATCAAATACTCATGCTATTATAAGTATCAAGGTATAGCTCCCGAAGGGTTTATATTAATACCCGACGAGATCATAAAGGAACTTGAGGATTTTGACAATTGGAAGGAATTCAAGGGGGATAGCTACGGATGGATAGAGAGGAAGTCTAAAACCATTCTTAAGGATAGACCTCAGGAACCCTTGCATGTGGATTCAGATCCGGCGGATGACTATGGTGATGTGTATGGCGAATATGAATATTAAACATTTTATAAGCTGATGAGAAGGTGGTGGAAATCCCTTGATTTTTATACCTCGATTTCCGAGATTAGCGATGATCGTAGAGAGCAGGCGGAGAAGGTAGCATCATTGATAGACCTTAACACAATCGATAGGATAGAGGTAATCGAAACTGGTGCTAGTCAAAACCTGGGTGATGGGTGCTTTGGTCTACTATTTGCACACCTTGCTAATTTGGATGGCGGGAGTTTTTGTTCCGTTGATAATGATAAAGAGGTATGTGATTCCAGCATTGAGATATTCAATAAATTCTTACCTGATCTTGAGTATACAGCATCTACATCCGATTCAATTCAATTCCTAGAAAAATATGATGGTAGTCCAACCATAGTACACCTGGATTCTTGGGATCTTGATATATTTGACCCAGAGCCAGCTATGCTCCACGGATTCTTGGAGTTTCAAGCAATAGAGAGCAAAATGGAAAGCGGAAGCTATATCGTGGTAGACGATAATTTTATGCGGGGCACTTTTATCTTCTGGGACTGGAATGACGGGGACACCGAACAATACGAGGTAAGACAGGAGATATTGGGCAAAGGATCCATGATATACCACTACTGCAAAAAGCCAGAATCCCCGTGGGAACTTTTAGGTGAATATCAGCTCGGGCCAAATCAAAAATTGGTACTAAGGAAAAAATAATGAATTCCTTATCATGAATCTGCATCACCATGTATGATCCGAAAAAAGATCCAGCTTTTACAAACAACCCATATCTCACTGACTATGGCAGCGGATCTTATCTTAGCGGGCCCGAAGAAAGCGACTGTCAGCCTTGCTATCAGGTAAATCCACCGTGGTGGTGTAACGATACACAACATCCTTGCTACAACTGTTGCGGTACAATATCAATTGACCCAGGATTTTTGTTTATCTTTATCTCCGCCTTATTTGGTGTATACCTAACCCTAAATAAAAAAACCATGTGGAACGGCGAATATGAAGATTGAATCCGAGTTGTGAAATATGCTCGAATGGTGGAATTGGGAGACACGGCAGACTTAAACTCTGCTGAACAGAATTGTTCGTGCGGGTTCGAGTCCCGCTTCGAGTACAAAAAAGGAGTAATTTTTTTATTCCGTAGATATTGATTAGATTTACAGTCATCAAAAAGGATTCAAGCGTGAATCCACCCCAATCCGAAAATCTTTAAAAACCAAAAAATTCCGACATGGAAAAAGTAGCGCCGTTTATCTTTGCCCTGATCCTCTCAGCTTCAGCATCGGGTCAAGAAGCTATTAGCTCGTATATGATGAGCTATTTTGAAAATCCCTCATATGAGGTCTCCGCAGTCCAGGACGACGGTGATTATGAATACTTTATTGACATGTATTCTCTAGCTGGTGAAAATAGACCTGTTGTTTTAATGGTTGAAAAACCTGATGATCTTGCTTCCTTAATTAGCAACATGGAACAAGCGAGGAGTAAGTATGCCGAATGGGATTCGATTTCTGTTGCTAATAATGTAACGGATCTTGAAAAAGAGATGTCAATTAAACCAAGAAATCTCAAATGTGCATTTACATATGGTGATTGGAACTTCGACTACAGCGTAAGATTGACCTATAGATTTAAGCACATCGATGGTGCTCCTCTACTTATCGTTTCCACCGGAGAACTCAACTCATACTCCAATCAGTATATTGATTCCAAGGGAGGGGTTTTTGTTTTCTCGTCAGCGGATGAAATCGATGAGTTTGTGAATGCATTAAATCGGGAGCATGCAGAGAAATACTTTAACCGAAAAACGAACACTGAAAGCTTATTCGAGGATTGAGAAATCTCTGTTCCTCGTCTATACCAAAGAACCCTGGATTTTTATCCGGGGTTCTTTGTGGATTATCTAAATACTGTTATATTCCCGGAGGTTCTGAATGTGTTAGCTGGGTTGTATCCGATGCCAATAACCTGATAGAAATAAACTCCATCAGCTACGTAATATCCTCCGTCGAATTGAGACCCTGGCCAAACCTCTCCTGGAGTGAAAGATTCCCAAATAAGTTGTCCCCAACGGTTGTAGATCTGTACGTGCCACTTTAACCAGCATTGAGGATCAGTAACTATGGTCCATCCATCATTCACACCATCGTTATTAGGAGTGAATGTATTGGGTGCATAATAAACTGCTCCTAGTATTCCGCTACATGGATCATATATGCAGCTTCCGTCGTCATATGTTGCAGCAACATTGTAGTTAATAGCTTCTGGGTCTGTGCATCCTCCTAGATAAATTACGTATTGGCAGCTTCCGTCGTCCAAAGTAGCCAGAGGATCATAATTTAATGCAGCCGGATCCGTGCAACCAAGTATGTCATATTCACAAGATCCGTCGTCAAACCAAGCATCTGGGTTGTAGTTAGTAGCTAGAGGGTCGGTACATCCTACACAGGTTTCAAAATCACAACTACCGTCATTTACTGTGGCTAAAGGATCGTAATTGCATGCCTCAACTATCGTACATCCATATATGCACTCGTCATCCGAATATGATGCATAGTTAACCCCAGTGATTGTCTCAGTGAAGCTTATCTGTCCATTTATTCCATTTACCTGTATATAGGCAGCACCTAATCCATCCTCAAAAACAGGAGGGAACTGTATGTAAATAAGATCCCCCGGATTTAAGGTTCCTGTCCAACAAAATTCCTCCTCGTATGTTGATCCGTAAATGTCGTAGGTAGAGCAAAACTCGGTTATTTCTACGTTTCCTGTATTTTCAAATAGAATTTCCGGTATGTAATATCCGCCTTCCGTGAGGTCACATCCATTAATAGGGTAGAGGTCAACATAGATCAGTTCTAATAAATCGTAAGTGCAAGATCCGTCATCATCAGTAGCATATTCGTTATAGTTGTTTGCCTCTGGATCTGTACAATCGTAACACCACATCTGGAAGTTATTTACACTATAGTTGTTATCGTAAACTTGATCATAGCCGGCTGTACTTGGTGGATTTTCACCATTTATATGTATGATATTTGTGGTTACTGTTACAGGAAGATCAGCTCCATAATTGTTTTGTGGGAATTCGACGACCAGCGTATCTCCTGGGGATAAAGATAATCCATCGAGACAAATAGTATCCATTGGGATTCCGTCATTCAGGATATCGAAGGTTGTGCAGAACTCGGTTATGTCTTCTTCCCCGTAGTTAATTACGTTGACTTGGGGTATCCAATAAATAGGCTGGCCGTTACAACCCCCAAGTTGTGAAGTTAGTGTGTCTATTCCTAGATCAATCAGGGGTAGACAAGGATTGACTAATATTGGACTTATATTAATCACCTGTACGTTATTCCCACCGTCGCCAACTGGTTCTCCATCTGCATCATAAACTATAACGGTGAATTGGGATAGGTTGCTTGGGACATTAAAAGTTCCCATGAATTGTCCTGCCCCTGGTTCAATCCATAGATTTCCCATTTCATATCCGTTATAACATTCATCAAATTCCAATTCTGGGATTTCTATGCAATAATAGAAGAGTGTATCTTCACCGTAGTTATAAACAAAGATATTATATGAGTTTTCCGGATCTTCCCCGTTGCATATTACTTGGTTAAAGTTTACCGAGGGATCTGCGTCTGGGAAGAGATATTCGCAAGAATTATTATCATATACTGCTTCAGGATTATAATTACTTGCGCTTTCATCCGTACATCCAATGCAAGAATAATCGCAACTTCCATCGTTTGAATTGGCTGAGCTATTGTAATTGCAAGCCACAGGATCTGTACATCCTAGAACAGGACCGTATGCGCATGTATTATCGTCATAACCTGCAGTAGGATCGTAGTTAGTTGCTTCAGGATCCATGCAACCTGGATACAATGGGGGAGGTGTATCGCAAGCAGATAGGGAGTTTAGACCTATGGAAATGTCGGGATATTCCTGTGTACTATTTCCGATGCTTGGGTTTACCGCCCATCCGCCATCCGATACGTTTAAGGTTTTAGAATAATTTATTTGCCATATAACAATTTCAGGACAAGCGGTCAAGGTATCACTGGATAGAATCTCTTGAAAGCAATCACCACTTCCGCCAATATCTAGAAGGTTAGCATTAAAGATGTCACCAGCATGTAATTCAGAGGATTCTATTCCTAAGCTACTCCATCCTGCAAATGACCATCCCGGGTGATTAATCCCGGTTGTGCATCCCCATGGATAATCCCATCCTGGGACATGGATTCCGAAGTGTATGTGATTAATGGAGCTCATTTCAGAACTCATCCCAGCGTTCAATGTAGTGCCACAGTTCCAGTCGCTTATAACCTCGACACTTACATCCAGAGTGACTGGGTCGAATCCTATAAAATCTAAATCACAATCACAAAAGGCGTCTCCATTTAGATCAGGACAATCAGAATTAAATGGACCATAGTATTGTGTACCGTCTGAGTTGTATACCCAAGCACCATCAGCTAATCCGCAACTTCCCAGTCTGAGGTTAACTTGTGACCAAGTACCATCAAACCCATCTGGGGTTACTGACCAATAGGGCCATTCGTAAGCTTCTATCCAGTTGTCATCCAAAGTACCTCCTGGTCCTGGGTCTTCAGGAAACCAAGAAGGGAGATTAGGAATATCGAACCAGGGGGTTTCTAAAGTACGAGTTTCTCCTGGGGCTATTGGCGGTTGATTTGTGTTAGTACTATAATCGATATTCCATATAGGGGCACCCGAATTGAGAGACCAGTACATTTTTAAGACGTCCCCGTACCAATCACCAGAGGATGAGTTTGTAACATCAAACTCAAACATTACACCAGAGCCATTGTCTATAACATTGACTGATCCTGGTTCGATAAAAACGTCACATTGCGAGAAAGAACTGTGAATAGGAAATAATAACAGAAGTGATAAAAGACTGATTATTCGCATTGATTTGAGAAGTTATTTAGGAGACCCTCCAAATCACCCTCACCATAGCTATCGTTGGCTAGCATTATAAGCAGATCTGAAACAGCTATCCTTCCATCCTGATCCAGATCCCACTGACAGGTGTCAGTTTCATTTTCGTTATATTGACTACAGGATTCCCATGGACCACCAACCTCATTAATTAGTGGAGCACTAAATCCGTCCCCATCAATGAGCTCGACAGTTCCAATTACGGCGCATACAGGTAATGTCCAGCCACAGCAGGGTAGACTTTGGGTGACTGTATCGGATGTTTCACAACTAACGTATTGCCAAGTGGTCCATTCAGTGGCTGGAACTGTTGAAAGTATGTGCTGTTGGCAAGTCTGTGAATATGAGATTATGTGTAGAATTGATAGCAAAAAAATAATGGATGTACTACGATATAAACTTGTCATTTTGGTTGATATAATTTTTTCGATCTTTTATGATCACTGATTTCTAGTCCATCATGTAAATCATGGACTTCGTTTTGTAATTGGTAATTTTTTTGATTTGTGGACTGACTTTTCAGTCTGGAGACATTGTATATATTCAGGAATCCCTTCTTCCGCGGGCATTTTTTGGGTTAATAATTTTACTGAAACATAGTGTTCTAACATCTCTAAGAGAATTAAGAGGATATGAAAAATATACTGAATCTAATATTCGATAGAATATACTGTATCAACTTGGACAGGAGGCCGGACAGGTGGGAATCATTTCTGGAGGAATCTGAAAAATTCGGGCTATCCGGCGTAAAAAGATATAGTGCAGTAGACGGAGATGTCCTCACCAATGCTGGGGGGATAAATAAAAAATTTCCCAGAGCAGCTGCGGGTCTTGTGATGACCAACATACAAATAATGGAAGAGTGCATTAGGGACAAGGTTGACAGGGTACTAATAATGGAGGATGATGTTGAATTTACTCCGGGGATATCCGATATGTCAAATCTAGATTACATACCGGAAAATTGGGATTCTTTATATTTTGGCGGGAATCATAATACCCATAAAGGTATTCCAATGCCAAAAAATCATAACGAAAGACTGCTAAAGATCAGCCATACCTTCTCGACCCACTGCGTGGGGTTCAGTGGATCTTTTATACCGGGTGTTTTAGATAAGATAAGGAAGGTTGATTCCCCACTGGATGTTGCATATACGGATTTACAAAAATCACACAACTTCTATTGCTTTTATCCTGCAGTAGCGGTTCAAAGAGCTGGGTATAGCGATATACAAAACCAGACTATGGACTACAGCAACTGGATAAAATAATTTTTTCGAAAATGTCTTCATATTAGGCCAAAACGGTACTTTTTTTGAGATAGATATATTAAAATATCCATCATCAAATGACCCAATACCTTACCCCAGATCCCGAAGAAAAAGCAAATAAGAATGCAGAAAATACTTCTTCGGATAACATCAAAAGTCTGGAGGAAAGGATAAGTCCTATTCTACAGGATGACACAGAGGATGAATGGCCAGAGTATGGCGATGTAATCCTATTTATTTAAATACCGTTTTTATTTTTTTATAACGCCTTTATTCTTTAGTATTGTAATACATTAAAGAATAGATTACTCGTGTTTAGATATAATACCAAAGAGAGATGAACTATATAAAAATAGCGAAATGGTTTTATCAGCAAGGTCGTGATGACCAAGTATATGATAAGAGCAGAACTTTTGAAGAGGCTTTAAATCATTACATAGAAACCTTTAACACCAAAGAGAAATGAAAGGAATGAGGAGATGTTTGAATAAGTTTTTGAATTGGCTAATGCCCAACCGTAGACAAAGGATTCTTGTTGATATGATGAAGCGGGATCAAGAATCAGGACTTTATGATGACTGGGAAAGAGTCATAAACGACGGCATTGAGGAGTGGGACGAGGACCATGCTCTAGATATGGTTCTTAATAGCATGATAGAGGATATGACAGAGGAGGAGATAGAAGAAATAACGGAGGAAATGAGAAAGAAGAAATAAATCTGGCCCCGTAGTTCAACGGATAGAATAAGAATTTCCTAAATTTTAGATCCAGGTTCGATTCCTGGCGGGGCTACCAATAAAATATGAGAAATAAGAAAGGACAATTCGTGAAAGGACAGATACCTTGGAATAAGGGTATGAAGGGATTTTTCCCAAGTCCAGAGACTACCTTTAGAAGTGGTGAATCTCACCAAGGGAAAAATCACGTTAGTTGGAAGGGTGGAGTACAAAAGCCTAAGAACGACTGCATACATTATTGGGATGGCGTGGGTAAGAGGAAAAGGAGACCCAAATTTGTCTATGAGGAAACCCACGGTCCTGTTCCCGATGGGTATATCATTTACCATATAGATGGTGATAAGTATAACGATTCCCCCGAAAATCTTGAGGCGATATCTAGAGGGGAATTGCTAAAAAGAAATAGAGCTAAAAATGGTTGAAGTACTTAAGGCGGGTGAAATATTGGAGCAGTCAAAAGCAATAAAGAAGATCCATATAAATCAGCACAATATAAGATCCAACAAGAAAGACGGAACTGAATTGCCCGTTGTGACTATAAAAGTCGGAAGGAAAAACTACTACTGCAATTCCATAGAGATCATGGGACCATCAAAACTCTCTTATTGTGGGAGCGGAGATAAGGATCCCATTCTGAGTTGCGGTGCTAGAGTTGTATTAGAAACAAACTCCAGCGTTAGAATAACTGGATAACAGACTATATGAAGAGGCTACTTTGGTTAGATGACATAAGGAACCCATTCCAATCAGACTGGATTATCAGGTTTGCTCCAGATTACGAGATAGGAATTGATGATATCTCATGGGCAAAGAATTTTGAGGAATTCACGGAATACTTTGCCTTGAGGGGAATGCCAGACCTTATCTGCTTTGATCACGACTTAGGAGAAGACTCCCCCAGCGGTCATGAGTGTGCAAAGTGGTTAGTCAACTATTGTATGGACCAGGATTTAAATATCCCGGATTGGAGAGTACAGAGTGCAAATCCAGTCGGCAAGGAAAATATAAATTGTCTCCTGTTTAATTATAAGAAATCAAGAATTTTGTAAAATTGAAAAAATGAATATTTCATATTACTTGGAAATGTCAATCCTTATGTTAGTTATGTCCCTGGTTGGGGGATTTTTGATTTACTCCGTCTTTAAATGGGGCTACGAAAAAGAAAGAGCTGGGAAAAGGAGGGATATCTTCGGAAGACCTAATAATGTTGGCAGTAGATCAGCAGGAGATATGGATTAACCTAGAAACTATGGGAACAAATTATTATAGAATTCCGACTGAAGAAGAATTAGAACGGAAAAAAGAAAGACTTAAAGAACGGATAGACTCCATGCCAATGAGTGTAGGTAATGTTGAACGTGCCTTTAGGTATATTGATAACCCGGATGACGAGTGGAGCTCGCTTAACCCGTGGGACGAATTTATCAGGGTGACAAGCATCCATCTTGGAAAGCGCAGTAGTGGCTGGAAATTCTGTTGGAACTTCAATGGCAATAAATACTATTCTACCAAGCAGGAATTAATCGATTTTGTCAGCAGCGGTCGAGTAGTCAACGAGTATGGGGAAGAGATTGATGCTCGGAAATTCTTAGATATGGCATTTGCTTGGGGACAGCCAGACGGCTTAGTTGCAGATAGGACATATTTTGATACAACTTCGCATCACCACTGGATGAGTAACCCGGAGGATTATTATGATCGTGAAGTTGACGGGCTTAGAGTCAGTAGTTCTACCGAATTTAGTTAAATATGAAACGTAGTAATAGATTCTATACACCGCCAACAATTAAAGAACGACTGGCTAGTCTGAAATACTCATTCTTATTTTGGAAAGGACGTAAGAAGGGAATGATTCATACCCGTAATATTGAGTGGAGTGATTTTCGCTATATCTTCTTTCCTAGAGGATTTGAAAAATTCGGTTACTTGGGAACGCAAATATGGAATGAAGATAGCGATTATTTTAAAGCTTTGTATCCACTAGTTCTTGCTTTAGATTATGAAGCAAAACCAAAATGGTGCCCAAGATGGTTCTTACGTTTTCTGCACGTCTTTGGGAGTGATAGAAGCATTGTTAGGGTTCGTAATTGGAAATTACACAACTTAGAACGAAAGCTTACTAAGGGTATCGCTTTTGTTGATTGGAAAACTAAATGGGAAGATTATGATTTACGAATTAGTATCCATGCTCCTAAATACCTTCAGGATTTAGCGGATGATATCGAGATGGGATTTTATCGGAGGGGTGAGGAAAGTGAATTGGTCGAAAAAATACTAAAAATAGATCCGGATGCAAGTATCATTTGGGGTAACAGTGATAGGCTTAGAGCTCAATTGGAAGAATTAGAAAATGCTGGCTTGGAGCAATAAATTTAATATGGAGCCAGAAAAAGACATATTCGAACAATGGACTGAGGAAAGAAATAATAGACCTTGGATAGTAAGGAAGTTCCGAGTGGTAGGAATGTGGTGGGACCGTGAAGGCAGATACACTTGGCGTAATTTTAAGGTGGGTATTAAGAACCTGATCTACTGGTCCCCTGTAATTTGGAAAGATCGCAATTGGGATGATTCATTCATCTTTATTATTCTTTCACATAAATTAAAAGCACAGTCAAAATATATCGGCGGCAGAGGAATTCATGTAAGCGCAGAAAGAGATGCTGAGATCATGATGACTTGTGTTCGGCTGATGGAATTGATAGATGATGAGACCTATTCTTCAGAGTACATGGACTATCACAAGACAAAACACTGGTTTAAACCATGTGATGATAAAGAGGGATACACAACCTGGGAATCTAAAGAACTAGAAGAGAACTTTGATGATTACTTTTCTAAATATCCATTGATTTATAAAAGGGTTCTAGCAGGTGAAGGCCCATTTCAACCTATATCTTTTAAACAAGAAGATAAACAAAGGATTGCAATGAATATTGGTCATATTAATCACGATAGAGCCAGAAAGCTGCTTTTCAAAATCATGGAACAAAACATTGAAAGATGGTGGGACTAAATAATGGAAATAATATGAAGGAGAAAATTAGGTTAGCTTTGATAGCACATGATGGGAAGAAAGCTGATATGGTCTCTTTTGTGATGAAGAGACTTTCATTCTTCCAACTAAGCGATGTTGGAATAGTAGCAACCGGAACTACTGGAACTATGATAACACATGCAGGGGTAGATAAGGTATGTAAAGTAGCATCTGGTCCGATGGGAGGGGACGCTGAAATTGGTGCAATGGTTACAAGGGGCGAGGTTGATGGGGTGATATTTTTTCGGGATCCACTGGATAAACACCCCCACGACGTGGACATTTCCATGCTGATGAGATTGTGCGATGTTCATGAGGTGCCTCTTGCCACCAACTACAAGTCTGCACACATAATGATCAAGTATTTTAAACATAAGGTGGAGAAATAAGCATGCCTAGTTTAACCTTCATATTGGTTGTAACAATTTTTGGTAGAATCATATGGGCAAAGAGAATCCCTTTTAAGGAGACCGGGTTAGAGGAGTTCATATTTTTCTTGGTCTTGCTGCTGATGCAGGTTCTTTTCTTCTCGATATTGCATTATGGGATCGGAATAAACTTCTGATAGATTATGATACCGAATCTGAATAACCCATTAATACTGAAGGTTTCAGACTTTGGTTCATTAGGTGAGTATATCTCATCTCTATCCAAACCAGCGAGGAAGGACTTTAAGAGCACACTCTCCCGGAATCGTAACCTGGAATATCGGTTGATCGATTACGACGTTTCACTCGTACAGGATTACATGGATCTCTGGTGTTCACAGCCTCTTTCAAACGGGAACTTTCCGATATGGGGAGAATGGAACTCTAATTCCATTCTTAATTCTGGCAATGACATAATGTTATTTGCAGGATATTTAGGGAATCAGGATATCTCCATACATTTTATATTTAGGTGGGGAAACTATCTTTATTGCAATGCCCCACTCTATAACAAGGAATTGTATCCAGGTTTGGGTAAGTGGATGTGGATAAAGCTTATCGAGTATTGTATAACAGATCACTCAATCGACTATCTAGATTTCGTAGCACCTGAGGGCATGTCAACTTCTTGGCATGAGGTTGTAAAGAGCAGGGTCAAATCCAATTCATCCGGTGACTTCGGTTATAAGTGGAAATTCATCCCCCGGGATGGTAAAATATATACTACAGAGAATCCCAATTATAAAATAGGTTTTTGTAAACTATGCAACTCAAGATGGGTTTATTGGGATGACACTAGAAAAGAATGTGAAAACTGTTTGGAAATTGCAAGAAATCTTATAATAGTCGCTCATCCGGATGATGAATCTATATTCTTCGGTAATTGGCTTTCAAAGAATGCGGAAAACACCAGGGTAGTTTGTGTAACTGGCGGATATGATGAAGTCAGGAAATCTGAATTTTTAAAAGCAATGGAGATCCTCGAAATAGAGGATTATGAAATATGGGATTATAGGTTCTCCTTATCTCCCCTTGAGGATTCTAGTTCCATCTACTCGGATCTGCAGAGACTTAGATTTTCTGAAAAATGGGATTGCGTAATAACTCATAGTAGATATGGCGAGTATGGTCATATCCAACACATCGAGGTTCATGATATGGTTGTTGATGTATTCAGTGGAATCAGGATTAAGGTTTTTTCGATCTCATCTAATCCGATATCGAATAAAGATTTAGAGTTTAAAATTCTTCTTAACAGGGCTTATGAATCACAATATCGTAAAGGGTTCGAAGAAATATTAGCATCCTTGGCCACTGGGTCTGATTGGTATAAGCACTCGGTTGGATTTGATATGGTTAGACATGAATCCTTGATTGATATCGAAAAATCCATCTCTCAACTAAACATCTCGATCATCGATCCTGTTGAGTATTCGGACTTCCCTTTTTATGAGAACTGTGCGAGAATGGCATCATTGCTCAGAGGAAGGGGTCATAAGGTAGATATTAGGAATAGTAATGATGACCTGGTTTCATATGACATTAACATAGTCTATACATTGGTGGATGCTCTGGAGATTTCCAAAGTTCCTGATTTCCCCTTCTTCTTTCTCTGCCTGGATGGTACACTAAAGAGAGATATAGGGGCTAATAAAATCAGATACACAAAGGAAATTATAGATAAATCTAATAGAACAGCATTTCCTGATAAATCTACTAGGGACCTCATAGGTAATCCACTAAATGTTGTACATCTGAATATGGATTCCAGTTGGTATGAAATCATAAGACAGCTAGAATCTCATATAATAAGGTCTATAGTAGCGAAGAGACTCTCCACCTCATTATCGAATCCACTGACGGAAATTTCGTTCGATTCATCTCTAGATAGGTTATCATTTAAATATAATGGAAAGTCCCGGGGTAATTGTGGGGTAATACTGGAGGATCAATACGGACAAGCATTGATCAGATATTCAATAAATTTAACAAGCGGTGGGAATTACTGGATAGGTGTTTCTCGGGATTGGATTGGGATGGATCTGAAGCTTGTTATACTTGATCCCACATGCTACCAGGAGCAATGGATCTTCTTGGATATATAATCCGATGAAAAAGATAGATCTTTTTGAGGATTACTGGAATAGAAGAGCGAGAAGCTCATCCTTTCCACAGAGAAAGCACAGCAGAGGGGTAAAGTTCATACGCAGACTTTTACCATGGAGTGATGAACTTGACCTGGAGGAATTAATAGGGAAGATTAAGGAATGGTCTGATCGTGATGGTACCTACTCTTACTTTCTGGATCCATCAGGGGAGGCGGATAAGGAGAAGATAAAGAAGCAGTTTAAAAACACCTCATGGGAGGCTGTGAGTGTTATTAGACCCGATGGTTTTGAGGATATAGTAATTCTAGATGACGATGAGATCACTGAACCCGGAGAGGGATTAGGATTTCTTACAGGGATAACGGATGATTCCAAGTATGTGTTTTATTTTCCAGCTCAGTTCAGCGGCAATAGATATGCTGGTTATGATGTGGATGATATAGATTTCCAAGATATAGATTGGGATTATTTTAAAAAATAATCCAGAACAAACGAAATATTTCCGATCAATTCCGGTATCATAGAGTAAATAAGTCTCTATGAGGAATTATTTAATTACTGGATCCAATGGATTCATAGGGAGAAATCTAAAGAGATCCCTTGTATCAAGCGGAAATTCAGTATTTTCGTTCGAGGAGGAAGATGCGTTATCGCATGACTGGCAAGATAGACTCAGAAAGGTATTCGAGAATAATAAAATACACGGGGTTTTTCATGTAGGTGCTTGTTCAGATACTCTGAACCAAGATGTAAATTACATGATGTTCCTGAATTACGAGTTTTCTAAGTATCTAGGAAATCTCTGTATGGAACATCGGGTAAAAATGGTTTATTCATCATCCGCTGCCTGTTATGGAACAGATGGGGAAAAACCGGCTAATCTATATGCCTGGTCCAAATATGCTGCTGAG
>Ga0070745_1000046_pt1 | contig 88767 bp, 87 predicted proteins | sample VirMetDEL_Mar_4_FD_77438 | JGI IMG/M metagenome (GOLD analysis project Ga0070745, IMG submission 77438) | Aqueous microbial communities from the Delaware River and Bay under freshwater to marine salinity gradient to study organic matter... | ecosystem: Environmental > Aquatic > Marine > Coastal ...
CAACCACAGGAAGTTTCCGTGTGATTTAGGCGTGTCCCAGCCTTGATCCACGAGCGCCGCCCACAGGGTTTCCCGATACTCAACCAGGCCCGCGACCCTCTCCAGGAGCTCGCTCTCGTGTTCAAGGCTGACAAGAGCTGCGTGCTCAGCTGCAGCAGTGACCGACAACGGGAGGGCTGTAGCTTTCGCTGCATTGATGACGTATTCGGGCCCAACCGCGTATCCGACCCGAAGTCCGGCAAGACCGTAGGCCTTCGAAAAGGTTCGCAAGACGACGAGATTGGAATAATCACCCACAAGCGTGACGCCGTTGACGGAGTTCGGGTCGCCCACAAACTCTACGTAGGCCTCGTCAAGAATGACCAACACCGTGGGGGGAACCATAGCCATGAATTCGCGGAACTCTGCGTCGGTCACGATCGTGCCCGTGGGGTTGTTGGGCGAGCAGACAATGACGAGTCTCGTCTTTTCGGTTATCGCGGCAGCAATTGCTGGCAGGTCATGCTTGTGGTCTGTGGTGTTAGCCACGGGCACGCTCGTCGCGCCGGCGACGGTTGTGAGAACCGGATAGGCCTCAAAACTGCGCCACGAGTACACAACTTCGTCACCGGGGGCAGCGGCGGCGGTTATGAGTTGCGCGAGAATCGCTACCGAGCCCGAACCGATCTGGACGCAATCTGACGAAACCCCAAATCGTTTGCCAATTTTTTCACGAAGCAAGGCTGCACTGGCATCGGGGTATCTGTTGATGTTGACGCTCGCCGATGCGATAGCGTCGAGTACCGCGGGCAGCGGATCGAAGGGGTTTTCATTCGATGAGAGCTTGAAGGCGTCGGCCGCCGCTGGTTTGCCTTGTTTGTAGGGAACCAAGGATTCAATCTCGGGCCGAAGCCTTACGCGGTCTGCATTCACACAGCCAGCCTAATTGCGGGGGAAGGTGAGGCAGTGCATAGTTAAAAGATGAAGAGCTTTTTGGGTCGACTCATTATTAACGCCGTTGCCTTGTGGATCACGACACTGATCGTCGTCGATGGAGTGAAGGTGGTCCCCTTTGCAAACGACACGGCTGGCATCGTTCTCACCTACCTTCTCGTGGCGCTGATCTTTGGTCTGGTTAACAGCATTATTGGCAACTTCATTCGCATCGTTGCCTTCCCGCTCTACATCCTGACTCTCGGCCTCATCGCTCTGGCCGTGAATTCGCTGCTGCTGCTCATCGTGCACTGGATTAGTTCACTTCTTGGTTTCGGTCTTGTAGTCAACGGCTTCTGGTGGGGCGTTCTCACCGCGATGGTTCTCGCGTTCTTCAGTTGGTTGTTGTCAGTCCTGCTGCGTCCTGTGTTTGGCAAGAGCGCGAGAAAGTAGTTCGCAACCGGCACTCCACCGAGGAGGCTATTTGTTCGACGGCACTGGTGGCTTTATGAGTGAACCCGCTTGGCAAGCCACGTCGTCGATTGGGTACTGCGGGCGTCGGCACTGATTTCGTCAATCGTCTTTATTGCTTCTCGCAAACTGTGGTTGTCCGCGGCATCTGCGATTTTCGCCGTCTCGGCATAAGCCGTGCGTTCGTGCGCGGGAAAAAAGATGTCGCCGGAGAATGACTCCTCGTCGAGCACGGCACGTCTGACCACAATCGCATCGAGATCTTCGCGACGGCCTCCGAGCGCGGGAACGAGATCTTCGGTGTGCTCGATAGCGATAACGGGAAAGCTGCCACCGGTTGCGATGTGGCCGGTAGGAGCCCCGATCGTGACGACACCGTGTGTGTTGTAGTTTCCCGAGGCCGCGAGGCTCGCGGCAAGCAAGCCGCCTTGAGAGTGTCCGGTGAACACTACGGGGCTTTCACGTGTAACTCCCGCGATCTCGAGTGCTCTCTCAAGCCCTCGATACGAACCTGCGGGTAATTCTGCCATTCCGTGAAAGTTGCTCGTGAGGTCAAATGGCTCGGCTCCAGCCACGGGGGAGAAGTCGACGGTGCCCGCGATATACACCTCAAAACGATCTGGCCGGCCGGGGGTCGAGTAGCGGTCGATTCTGAATTGCTCGCCAGAGTCGTTCGTTTTCGGATCCGGAAGCCTCTCGATTCTCTCGGCAAGCCCGTGCGGTGGTTGGTCGGTTCGAGTTGTCGACGTTTGCCGAATCCCCACCGGCGTCTCTGCAAAGAGCCCAAACTTGTTCCCGGCAAAAATGGCAAGAAGCGCCGACGAAGAAACCCCAGCGAGTCCCAGCCCTTCGAACGCTTCGGATACGCCATACGGAATTTTCGCTGCTCCCGAGGCTGCTTCGTCAGAGCTCATCATGGCGAGCCGGATGAGTTCAACTGTCGCGGGATTATTCAACATTTCTCGATTGTCGTGAAGCCAGGAGTTGATCGCTGTGGGCACACCCTCCGGGCCACCATTGGCGGCAGCGAGCGCGAGGAATGCAACTCCACCCCCGAGCGCCAGACATCGGAGGGTGTTGAGCATGAGAAGTGGTGCAAGAAACCCCATGCCGTACCCAAGGATCCCGGTCAGGCCCTCGATCGTCGACGTGACTACTCTCTCGGAAAAGCCGTATGCCTCAGAACTCACCCTCAGCGCGAATGCGTTCTCTGCGGAGATTGTCTCGACGTGGTTCAGTTCGTCCACGAGAACGCTAAGTGACCAGCCAACACTGGCAGGTAGGACTCCAACTGCAGCGTCGACCCCCGGCTGTGGCAACCGAAACAGTTCGCGTTTGCCTTCCCACGCGTAATCTCTCACCACTTCGAGACACTGTGCCAATCTGTACAGTTCGTCGGTGGCTACAGCAACACTCCCACCGCCGGTAATCGTGATTTCGTCAGCCATCCGATAGTCCGGCACTCAGTGTTGACTCATAGCCGCGAACGGTGTGCTCTGCATCGTTGATCCGAAGTACACACGTGTGTGCGCGCATCCTCAAAGAAAGCATGTTGTCAACAAACACACGCTGAGCGCCGCCCTGCCACTCGAAGGTGTCCGCGGGGACAGGGATGCTTGCCACTATCCGTTCACACAAGGCTCGCACTCGCGCCAGCGTCGCAAGATAGTCGGCTAGGTTCGACTGACTCTGAGTGGCATCGAAATAGGTCATTCGTCCAGCGTGAGTGTTGCGCGCATTCGTCGAGCCGTTGGTTGCAATCTTTGGGAAATGCGCGCGCGCCACGCTGGTGTGAGGGAGACGCCTCGCCTCTGGCTCAAACTGCGCGAGAATAGACACCGTTCGTTGCGACCGCACCTCGCCTGGTCGTGAAATTCTCAGGGAGCCTTATGAGTCCACTGCCAGCACAGCCCATCAGCCCGCTCGACGGTAGATACCGGGCGGCGGTTGGAGAACTCGGGGAACACCTGTCAGAAGCTGGACTCAACAGGGCGCGCGTACACGTTGAAGTCGAGTGGTTGCTCTACCTCACTGATCACGAAATGTTTGGCTCGCGTCGATTGAGTGCTGAAGAGGCGCGCTCGTTGAGAGCCCTCGCGACTGAGTTTGGCCAAAGCGAGATTGACGAACTTGCTTTGCTCGAGGCCACAACACGACATGATGTCAAAGCCATCGAGTATTTGGTGCGCAATAAGCTCGCTGAACTCGGCCTCACAGATGTTGCAGAGCTCACCCATTTCGCATGCACGAGCGAAGACATCAACAATCTGTCCTATGCCCTCACCATCGGGTCGGCTGTGAGAGATGTCTGGTACCCCAAGTTTCGCTCGGTCGTTGAGAGCCTTCGTGTGCTTGCGGAAACACACCGGGATGCCGCAATGCTCGCGCACACACACGGCCAACCCGCGACACCCACCACAGTCGGCAAGGAGTTCGCGGTTTTTGTGCACCGACTCGAGCGTCTGAGCCAACAGATCGAGGGAACCGAATACCTCGGCAAGTTCAGCGGAGCGACGGGCACGTTCGCTGCCCACCTCGTCGCAGATTCTGAAGCGAACTGGCCTGCCATCTCCAGGGAGTTTGTCACGTCTCTTGGTCTCGACTGGAACCCGCTCACGACCCAAATTGAGTCGCACGACTGGCAAGCGGAGCTGTACCAGCGCATGAGTCATGCCAACCGTGTGCTCCACAATCTGTGCACCGACATTTGGACCTACATCTCTATGGGGTACTTCACTCAGATTCCCGTCGCAGGTGCCACGGGTTCATCGACCATGCCCCACAAGATCAACCCCATCAGGTTTGAAAACGCCGAAGCAAATCTTGAGTTGTCGAGTGCGCTGCTCGATTCGCTCTCGCAGACCCTTGTCACATCGAGGTTGCAACGCGATCTAACCGACTCGACGACCCAGCGCAATGTTGGTGTCGCTTTCGGACACTCCTTGCTTGCCCTCGACAACATCTACCGCGGGTTGTCTGAGTTCTCTGTGTCGCAAGCCGCACTCGATGCTGATCTCGATAGCAACTGGGAGATTCTGGGCGAAGCGATTCAGACTGTCGTACGAGCCGAAATCACCGCTGGGCGCAGTTCGATCGCCGACCCCTATGCGCTGCTCAAGGAACTCACTCGTGGGCGCCGCATTGGCAAGGCCGACCTCGTCGAGTTCATTGACGGTCTCGACATTGGTGTTGATGCAAAAGAGCGTTTGCGCGAGTTGACTCCTGCGGGATATGCCGGACTAGCGAGCGAACTCGTTGATTACATCGCGGTAGTCAGCCCACTGCCTCAGTAGTCGAGGCTGAGAGCTGCACGCTGCGATCTCTAGTGCGAAGAATTTTGCTCGTCGATATCGAGGAGCTCATCGCCCGTCGGCCTGGTCGCTAGCGTCAGCATCGCGAGCGTAACAAGCACAACGATAAATGCGAGCCCAAGGAAGATGAGCGATAGAACAATATCGCGAGTCGACATGAGAACTACGAGACCCGCAAAGAGGGCAAATCCCGTTGCGAGAGCAAGAAGCTCTGCGGGCCGGACTTTATCTTTTTTGGTGGGAGCTGTCATGGTCTGTCGACCCCATCTGCGGCCCCAGCCGCGGTTGGCCGGCGTGCCCACGTAAGGGATAGTCCGGCAATAGCGAGGTACACGGCAACGATGGCGCAATAGGCGCCAATAAGGCCGACAAAGATAACCGACGACGTCAGGTAGGCTTCGACACCGTTGACCCCAACAACGGGGTCACGAATGTCGCGTGGCAACAGCACTGCGGTCACGGCAAGTGCAGCGGTGAGTGCACCCACAAATACCCAGTCACGTGAAACATCAAGAACATCGCGCGAACGAAGTCCGATGTAGAACTCGATAAAACCGGTGATTGAAGCGAACGCAGCGACGATCAGGATGAGCGTCGCGAGGTCGCCGGAACTACTCACGAGAGCGATCGTTCCGGTAGCTACGGCGACGGCTCCGTGAAGGACAACAAGAGTCCGGATGCTGCCCCGCGCGATCGTGGTGAGAGCAGTCACCACGAGAACGATTCCGGTTGCTATTGCAAAAACTCCAAAGACCACAAGCCCAAGTGTGGGGGAGTGGTCCGCCGAGAAAGTGATCACAGTGGCAGCGACGGCGGCAATGACCGCGCGCCCAAGAACACCTAGGCCATGTTTCGGCGCAAGCTGGCTGTCTGAAGCTGTCTGTGCCTCTACGGCTTCGGTCGTACTCACCCTCACAGTTTACGCGCGCTTGCTGAGCGCAAGGCCGGGATCGCGCCGCTCGCCAATCTAGGTTCCTGGTGGGAGGTCCACGAAGCGCGAAAAGTGTCCGTGGAATCCGACGGTGATGGTGCGAGTCGGACCATTACGGTGCTTGGCAACGATGAGGTCCGCTTCACCAGCGCGTGGGTTGTCTGCCTCGTAGGCGCTCTCGCGATGCAACAAAATAACCATGTCGGCATCTTGCTCGAGCGATCCCGATTCGCGAAGGTCGCTCAGAGCGGGCTTCTTATCGGCGCGTTGCTCTGGCCCACGGTTAAGCTGCGAAATCGCGATGACAGGCACTTCAAGTTCCTTGGCCAAAAGCTTGAGTGCTCGAGAGAACTCGCTGACCTCTTGCTGGCGCGATTCGACGCGCTTTCCGCTAGTCATAAGCTGCAAGTAGTCGATGATGACCATCTTGAGCCCCACCCGCTGCTTGAGTCTGCGGCACTTCGCTCGAATTTCGACGAGCGTCATGTTGGGTGAATCATCGATGTACAGCGGTGCGTCGTTGATGCGCCCACGGGTCTGAGCGATGGTTGTCCAGTCTTGGCTGTGAACGGTTCCTTTTCTCATGCTTTGCAATCCAACGGATGCCTCTGCCGAAAGCAAACGCATCGCAATCTCACTCCGCCCCATTTCCAGGGAGAAGATGATGACTGGCATGTCGTTGTGAATTGCCGCCGCGCGGGCAAGGTCGAGACCAAGTGTCGACTTACCAAGGGCCGGTCGCGCCGCCAAGATGATGAGCTGCCCCGGGTGCAATCCGTTGGTAAGTTCATCGAGCTCGCTGAATCCGGTCGGCACGCCAACCATTTGACCGTCGCGGCCCTTTGCCGCTTCGATCTCATCGATTGCCGTAGTTACCGCATCGGTCAGCGGGACGAAGTCTTCGCTCTCGACTCCACCAGTTACTGCATAGATCTCTGCTTGAGCATTGTTGACGAGGTCGACAACCTCACCTTCGCTCGCGTATCCCATTTGTACGATTCGAGTGCCCGCTTCGACGAGCCTTCGTAGAACGGCCTTTTCGGCGACGATTGACGAGTAGAACCCTGCGTTCGCCGCTGTCGGAACAAGTCCCGTGAGGGTGTGCAGATACTCGGCTCCGCCAGCCCGAACAAGCTCTCCGGTTTTAGTGAGTTCGTCGGTAACCGCGATGACGTCTGTTGGCTCGCCGTGCGAGTAGAGGTTGAGTACAGCCTCGAAAATGATTTCGTGCTTGGGGATGTAGAAATCGGCACCGCGGACAAGTTCGACAACGTCGGCGACCGCATCCTTGCTCAGGAGCATGCCGCCGATCGCGCTTTGCTCGGCGAGCAGATCGTGGGGAGGTACGCGATCTGATGGCCGGTCTCCACCACGCGATTCACCGTGCTGACGCTGATCGCCAGCGAGACCCAGGTGAGCTATCGACACGTTAAACCTTCCGCTAATTTTCAACCTTGTTGTGGCTTTTTTACCCCACACCCACGACATACGACGGGTGGACAAGCACTCGCCGTGTATGAGGCCACGGGGGCGCAATGTCTGCAAAAAACCAAGGCATTCATGTGACCCAAAAGAGTCGCGATAACACCGTAGAGATGAGTGGGTAGACGGGCCAAGTGACCTTGTGGATAAGCCTGTGTACTTTTTGGGAGAAACGCCGGTATTCGCGGGGGGTACCTGTGGAAAGTGCTGGGGGTAACTTGCGAATATTTTGACTTATATGGCACCTGATCAGGTATTTTCTTGTTCACATTGTGTGTGTAGAAACATGTCTAGACTGCACGTTGAGAGTTAGGGGAAAAACCTGTCTACCTGTGCACAGCGAAGGTGTTTAAACAAGTCTAGATTGCAAGAATTGAGCGTTAAACGACAGTAGCGGCGAGCCCGAGGCTCGCCGCTACTGAATGAAACAGGTTACTTAGCTGCAACCACCTGAAGGGTGATGGTTGCAACAAGGTCGTCACGGAGTCGAACAGTCGCTTCGTGAACACCCGTTGCCTTGATGGGCGAGGTGATCTCGATCTTGCGCTTGTCCAAGCTTCCGAGGCCAGCAGCTGCTGCAGCGTCGGCAATATCGGAGGTCTTGACCGAACCGAACAGGCGTCCGCCCTCACCTGCCTTGACGGTCAGCGAGACCTTCGTAGCTTCGAGGCGGGCCTTGAGGTCCTGCGCTTCTTCGAGAGTGGCGTGCTCGCGAGCTGCGCGGGCTGCCTTTATCGACTCGATCTGCTTTTCGCCACCGCGAGTCCATGCCACGGCAAAGCCCTGGGGGATGAGGTAGTTACGAGCAAAACCGTTTTTGACGTCAACGACGTCGCCGGGTGCACCGAGGCCGGTGACCTCGTGCGTGAGAATCAACTTAGACATGTGATGGCTCCTTAGCGGCCTGAGCCGGCGTAGGGAAGCAAAGCCATTTCGCGTGCGTTTTTAACGGCACGAGCGATAAGGCGCTGTTCCTGAACGGAGACACCGGTGATTCGACGAGCGCGGATCTTTCCACGCTCTGAGATGAACTTACGAAGGGTTGCAACATCCTTGTAGTCGATAACGCCAACGCGGATCGACTTGGCCGGTGCGGCGTTCTTGCCGTCCTTGCCTTTGCGGATGGGCTTGCGGCGGTCGCCGCTGCTCTTTCCAGCCATAGTTATTCAGTCTTCTTTCTGAAAGTAGAGGGAGCGCCTAGAAAGGCGTCTCGTCCGAGTAGTTGCCTGGAGTATTCCAGACGTCGCCTGCAGGAGCAGAAGGTGCGCTTGACGCCCACGGTTCTTCTGCAACTTGGCCTTGAGAACCGCCGCGAGGAGCGCCTCCTTCACGCGACGACGCCGCACGAGTAACCTGGGCGGTTGCGTAGCGCAGGCTAGGACCAATTTCGTCCACCTCGAGCTCAATGCTCGTGCGCTTTTCACCTTCCTTGGTCTCGTACGACCGCTGCTTCAAGCGACCGGTAGCAACGACTCGTGAACCCTTGGTGAGGGAACCCGCGACGTGTTCGGCAAACTCGCGCCACACGCTTGCGCGTAGGAAGAGTGCCTCTCCGTCTTTCCAGTCATTGCTCGCGCGGTCAAAGTTGCGCGGTGTCGAAGCGATGGTGAAGTTCGCTACCGCCAGCCCGTTTTGCGTGTAACGCAATTCGGGATCGCTCGTGAGGTTACCCACGACAGTGATAACGGTTTCGCCGGCCATGGTTACTCTGCAGCCGCGGTGCCAGCAGCAGCATCAGCTGTTGCCTGCTTGGCCGGTGCGGCAGCCTTGCGGGCGGCCTTCTCTTCTGCTGCGGCCTTTGCGGCTGCAACCTGGGCGATTCCCTCTTCTGCGCGCAAAACTTTGGTGCGCATAACGGCTTCGCTGAGTGAGAGCTGGCGGTCGAGTTCGTTGGTCGCTGCAGAGGTCGCCGTGAAGATGACGACGGCGTAAATGCCTTCGGCCTTCTTGTTGATCTCGTATGCGAGCCGACGACGGCCCCAGATGTCTACGTTGTCGATGGTTCCACCATCGTTGCGGATGACATTGAGGAACTTATCGAGGCTTGGAGCCACGGTTCGCTCATCGATCTCTGGATCGAGGATCACCATGAGTTCGTACTGATGCGTCACTAACCCACCTCCTTCGGACTAGAACGGCCACAGACGATCTGTGACAGGAGGGTGTTGACGTGTGCCCGTCACAAGTGAGCGGGCAACCTGCCTAGTGTAGTCAGTAAGGGCAGCAACTCTCAAGCAGAGCGTGAAACTACAGTGTTTTTCGGTGGCGCTTTGGGCGTTGCATCAGTGGGCCGAAGATCGCTCGTTCCACCACGACTGCAGTCGAGCCGTGGCTTCTTCCGCACCGAGCGGACCCTCGTCGAGTCGGAGCTCGAGCAAAAACTTATACGCCGTACCGACATCGGGCCCAGGCTTGAGCCCAAGAATCGCCATGATCTCTTCACCATCGAGGTCTGGCCTGACAGCAGCAATGCCCTCCGCTTCGCGGATTGCTGAGATACGGTCCTCGAGGTCGTCATACGCAAAAGCCAAACGATCGGCTTTGCGAACGTTGCGCGTTGTGACATCTGCCCGCGTAAGAATGTGCAGGCGCTCGAGGTACGGTCCGGCATCCCGCACATAACGACGAACGGCAGAATCAGTCCACACGCCTTCCGAGTAACCAAAAAATCTCAAGTGCAATTCGATGAGCCTCGACACCGCACTGATGGTCTCTTTGTCGAATCTCAAGTTTCGAAGCCTCTTTGTGGCTAGCTTCGCCCCAACGACATCGTGGTGGTGGAAGGTCACGACGCCCCCCGGCTCAATTTTGCGCGTCGACGGTTTGCCAATGTCATGGAGCAAAGCGGCAAGTCTGAGAATGACGTCGGGAGATGCCCCAGGGTTACGCGACTTCTCAAGATCGATTGCTTGTTGGAGCACCGTGAGGCTGTGCTCGTACACATCCTTGTGATGAGCGTGCTCATCAACCTCGAGTTTAAGAGCCGGAATCTCGGGAATCACAATGTCGGCAAGTCCCGTCTCAACAAGCACTCGAATGCCAGGCACTGGATCAGCGGTCGCGAGCAACTTCGTCAGCTCGTCGCTCATCCTTTCGACACTGACAATGGGGAGTTTTTGTGCCATGGCCGTCATAGCGGTGAGAGTCTCAGTGTCGATCGTGAAGCCGAGTTGCGAGGTAAACCTCGCGGCCCGCATCATGCGCAAGGGATCGTCACCAAACGATGTTTCCGGGGCTCCAGGCGTCGTCAGTCGTTTAGCGAAAAGATCTTCCATGCCGCCCGAGGGGTCAACAAGTACTTGCTCGGGAAGGCGCAACGCCATGGCATTGACGGTGAAGTCACGGCGGATGAGATCGTCCTCGAGGCTCGAACCAAACTCCACGGTTGGCTTGCGGGTCTCGCCGTCGTACGAGTCGGCGCGGTAGGTGGTGATTTCGACGGTCTGTCCACCCACACGCGCGGCAATAGTTCCAAAATCACGACCAACATCCCAATGCGCGTCGGCAATCGGTGCCACAATCGCAAGAATCTGATCAACCGTCGCGTCGGTCGTGAGATCAAAATCGTTGACGGGCCTGCCGAGAAATGCATCTCGAACGGGTCCGCCCACGAGAGCGAGTTCGTGTCCGGCTGCAGCGAAAGCCGTTGCGAGAAGCGAAATGTGGGGAGCTGTAGCGGTTGCGCTGAGTCGCGCAATAGCCGAAGCGACACTCTCCATAGTGAAGAGAATAGACTCTTGGCATGACGGCCGAGGGTTCATTCAGCAGCGGGACCGCGTATTCACAGCCCTCTCGACTGAGTATTGCCGCACGCTTTGCCCTCCTATGTGGACTCGTGGCTGGTGCCGTCGGACTGCCCGCAACACCCGCATCTGCCGCAACACCCGCACACGTTGCAATCGTTGTTCCTCTGAGCGTTCAGGCTGGAGCAACCGGTTTTATTAGCGCCGCACAATTGGGCGCGGCCACCTCCGCCAGCGGGTATTTGACTCGAATGCTCGACGCCATCATCGATAAACCGGTCGCGATTGCCATCGACCCGATGATCATCGTTTCGATCCGAATTTTGGGAAGTGACGCGCCAGACAGCGCGATCGAATGGCTCAATCGGCTGGCTCGAGCGACGAATGACACTTTCGAGTTGAGCTACGCAGATTCCGACGTCACTCTCGCGCTGCAAGCCGGTTCTGCAACCGTTCTTGAACCTCGGGGTTTTGGCTTTGCTACGCAGGCCGAACGATTCTCCGAACCTGCTTCCGGTCGAACTCAGACCTCGACGAACGAGGCCGGTGGTGCCGTGCCGACCACTGAAGACCTTCTGTCATGGGAATACTCGCTCAATCACATCTCGTGGCCGATTGCGAACACTGTCACCGCAGCCGACATGGAAAAGATCGCGGCTAGCGGCTTTTCTACGGCAATGGTTTCGTCGGAAAACATCGAGAGGGTCTCCGCTGACGCGGCCATCGCTCGCCTCGGCGACAACACCTTGATTGTTGCTGACGCCGAACTCAGCCAAACGTTCAATAGCGCTGTCGCCGCATCAGACTCTTCCCGCTGGCAGAGCTCCATGACAGAACTAAGTTCCATGCTTGTGGACACGACCCCGCGAAGCGGGGCAGCGGCTAGTTATGTTCTCGCGCTAGATCGTGGACTCGTTGGAAACCCGGGTCGACTGCAGAACACCATTGCCGAGCTGGCCATCGACCCCGGGTTCACAGTCTCGACACTCGCCGAAGTTATGTCGGGAGCATCCACAACCGCTCGAATTGTTGACGCACCTCATCCAGAAAGCAGCGTGGCTCTCGTCTCTCCACTGTTGAGCAATGAAGCTGCCGATTCGGACTTTGCTCAAATTGCCGTCGACCCGACGTTGATTACCGATCAACGCCGAATTCGTTTGCTTGCAAGCTTGGCGCCACATTGGAATCGCTACCCAGGTGGCTGGGGCGTGGCTACTCGCGACTACCTTTCCGACTCTGTGGCACTTCGCTCAAGCGTGAGGATTGTCGAGAGCAGCGAAATTACATTTGCCGCAGACCGCGGGATGCTGCCCATCACAGTGCGCAACGGGCTCAATCAAGGGGTGACTGTTTTTGTCTCCGTTCGCCCACGAACTCCGCTGCTTGCGATCGAGAACCCGTCGTACGAGCTCGTGATCGAGCCAGATTCCCAGCGTAAAGCGCTGATCCCCGCTGAAGCTTTATCAAACGGAACCGTCGAACTCATTGTCTCGATTCGAAGCTCCGCAGGAGCGTTTATCGGCCAGCCAACGTCTGTAACGACCAGGGTTCAGGCCGGGTGGGAAACTCCCGTAACTCTCGCTCTCGGAATCGTGCTCGTCGCAATCTTCGCTATCGGTGTGATTCGTACGGTTCGGCGGCGGCGAGCGGGAGCGCAGGAAGACGCTCGTGACTTAGTCGAGGCTGAGACACTGTCAATCGACGGGCCCTCGACACCCCCTGCGTCTGAGAAGGCCGAGTGAGCGCACCGACGTCAACTGGAGGTTTGGGCCGCGCTAGCGCCTTGCTCGCTTCCGGAACTATTGTCTCGAGAGTTCTTGGATTCATCAGTGCTGTCGTGCTTGCTCAAACTCTTGGCACAAAAGGCTCCGGAGCTGACACCTTCGCTCTAGCCAACCAATTGCCCAACAACATTTACGCGATTATTGCCGGTGGCTTGCTCAGCGCGGTTCTCGTCCCCCAAATTGTTCGAGCCGCACTCCACGACGACGGTGGACAGCGCTACATTAACAAGCTGCTGACACTCGGCGGAATCATCTTTCTGGTTGCTGCAACCATCGCAACACTTGCTGCGCCACTGCTCGTCGCCCTGTACTCACAACACGGCGATTCTGGCGTCGGATTCACGAGCGAAGAGATCGCGCTGGCAACGGCATTCGCCTACTGGTGTTTGCCTCAAGTTCTCTTCTATGCGCTCTATAGCTTGTTTGGCGAGGTGCTCAATGCGCGGCACGTCTTTGGGCCGTTCACGTGGGCGCCCGTGCTCAACAATGTTGTGGTCATTGCTGGACTCGTAACTTTCACAATTCTGTTTGGCGGGGACCCAGCCCACCGTGACGCTTCCACCTGGACGCCAGAGATGATTGCGCTGCTAGGTGGATCCGCGACTCTCGGTATCGCCGCTCAAGCACTCGTTCTCACACTTTTCTGGCGCAAAGCAGGTCTCGGGTTCAGTTTCGACTTTAAGTGGCGAGGTGTTGGTCTGGGTGCTGCCGGCAAAGCGGCATCCTGGATCTTTGGCATGATCGTCATTACTCAGCTCGCCGGAATCGTTCAGACAAACGTCGCATCGCTCGCTTCCGGTACCGACGCTTCGCTTGCGATCCTGCGTTACTCCTGGCTGATTTTTATGTTGCCGCACTCGATCGTCGCCGTATCTATTGCCACCGCGTATTTCACGAGGATGAGTCGCCACGCTCGGGACGGGGAGCGAGCAGCCGTCCGTGATGACCTCTCTGCTTCACTCAGAACCATCGGCATGTTTATGGTCTTCTCGTCGGCTGGGCTCATCGTTTTGGCATTCCCTTTCAGCGCAGTATTCGCTAGCGAGTTCGCTGATATTCAAAGCATGGCTTTTGTGCTCATGGCCTATCTGGCTGGTCTCGTTCCGTTCAGCGTGTTGTTCGTACTTCAGCGCACCTTCTACTCGCTTGAAGACACTCGAACTCCATTTTTTATGCAACTCGTTCAAGCTGGTCTTTTTGTTGTGGGTGCAATCTTCGTCGCCACGTGGCCAACAATGTGGATCGCTGTCGGAATCGCCACGGTGACCTCCCTCGCCGGCACGGCCCAAGCAATCGTCGCCATAATCTTGTTGCGTCGGAAACTCGGCCGCCTCGACGGCACTCGCGTCGCTCGACGCTACGGAGTGTTTTTTCTCGCTGCACTTCCCACCGCAGCAATCGGCACAGGCTTGCTGTTCGCACTCGGAGGTACGTCGGCTCAAGGTTTTGCTGTGAGCGGGATCGTCGGAGCCGTTACTTCGATGGCAATAATCGGTTCTGCGATGGCCGCAGCATACGTCGGGGTGCTCGCAGTAGCTCGGAACCCCGAACTTCTCGCTATTGCCGGCCCCGTTCTGTCACGAGTTCGCCGTCGTCGCTAGGAATACTCTCTGCCTGAGAGTGGTGGCTTGGACACATCGAACTGGAATACCAGCGACCTAGGATGAGTTATACCGGGCACAACGACTCGTATAAGGAGACACCTCTCGTGCGTCAGATCATCATTATCGGTTCTGGACCGGCCGGATACACGGCCGCGATCTACGCCGCGCGCGCCAACCTCGCTCCGCTGCTTATCGCTAGCTCGGTTGAGGCGGGCGGTGAGCTCATGAAGACGACCGAGGTCGACAACTTCCCCGGATTCCCCCAAGGAGTCATGGGTCCAGACCTCATGGTGAACATGCAACAACAAGCTGAACGCTTTGGAACCGAAATCGTTCTCGATGACGTCGTGAACCTCGACCTCAAGGGTGAAGTGAAAAAGGTCACTCTCGGCAACGGAGATGTTCACGAAGCGCTCTCGGTGATTTTTGCCACAGGTTCCGCATACCGAAAGCTCGGCTTGTCTGATGAAGACCGACTGAGCGGCATGGGTGTGTCGTGGTGTGCAACGTGTGATGGTTTCTTCTTCCGCCAGAAGACGATCGCTGTCGTCGGTGGCGGCGACTCGGCAATGGAAGAAGCAACCTTCCTCACGAAGTTTGCGGACAAGGTGTACGTCATTCACCGCTCCGACTCGCTTCGAGCGTCCAAAGCGATGCAAGAGCGCGCGTTCAACGACCCCAAGATCGAGTTCCTCTGGAACAAAAAGGTCGCACACATCTACGGCGACACTCTCGTCACGGGTGTTGGGCTTGTCGACACTGTTGACGGTTCCGAAACGACCATCGATCTCAGTGGTTTGTTCATCGCAATTGGCGCGGATCCGCGCACGCACCTCGTGCACGGTCAACTAGAGCTCACCGCAGCGGGAACCATCGCCGTCGACGGTCGAAGCTCCCGCACAAATCTTGCTGGAGTTTTTGCAGCGGGTGACGTCATTGACCCCACCTACCGTCAAGCTGTAACTGCAGCCGGCTCGGGAACAGTCGCCGCTCTCGATGCCGAGCACTACCTCGCAGCTCTCCCCAAAGAACTCGTGGCTAGCGCCATCCAACCGGCGGAACCTGCCGCTCTTACTGTCTAAATCGTCCACCACGAAACTAAGGATCAACACTATGTCTGCAGCAACTGACGTCACTGACGCAACGTTTGCCGAAGAAGTACTGAACTCGGAAGAGACCATCATGGTCGACTTCTGGGCTGAGTGGTGTGGCCCGTGCCGCGCTGTTTCGCCCATCCTTGACCAGATCGCTTCCGAGCACTCCGACAAGATCAAGATCGTCAAGCTCAACGTTGATGACAACCCCCAGACAGCAATGAAATACCAGATCACGTCGATCCCGGCGATGAAGGTCTTCAAGGGTGGAGAAGTCGTCAAAACCATCATTGGTGCAAAGCCCAAGCCTCAGATCGAGGCCGACCTCGCCGACTTCATCGGCTAGGTCCTCCTGCACTATCGCGGCCCTTCCCGAGAATCTCGGGAAGGGCCGTTGTGCTTAAAGGGCTGCGGCTGCCCGTATTCTTGAACCCACAAAACGAACTGGACTGCGAATGACAACACAGGGACCGTCGGGGGGCAACAACCTCGACCCGTGGTACGACCACTATGCTGACCGCACTGCGGGGCTTAGCGCCTCCGAAGTTCGCGCCCTTTTCGCCGTGGCATCCCGTCCGGAAGTTGTGTCACTCGCCGGCGGAATGCCTTTTGTCTCCGCGCTTCCGCCCGACCTCGTTTCTGGTGCTCTCGAGCGAGTTTTGAGGGATCACGGCGCCGAAGCGTTGCAATACGGCTCGGGTCAAGGCACCACGGCACTTCGCGAACAGATTCTTGAGGTCATGGCCCTCGAAGGCATTCGAGCGAGCATCGATGACGTTGTTGTCACGACGGGCTCGCAACAGGGCCTCGATCTGGTCTCGAAACTCTTTATCAACCCTGGCGACGTAATTCTTGCCGAGTCACCGAGCTATGTCGGGGCTATGGGCGTTTTCCGTTCGTATCAAGCAGAGACCGTACATGTCGGCACCGACGGCGACGGCCTCATCCCCGACGCTTTGCGCGAGAGCATCATGCAGCAGCGAGCTGCCGGCAAAACAATCAAGTTCCTTTACTTGATTCCCAACTTTCACAACCCCGCCGGCGTCACGCTGACGTGGCAGCGCCGCCTCGAGATTCTCGAGATCGCGCGGTCCAACAACATTCTTGTTCTCGAAGACAACCCCTACGGTTTGTTGTACTTCGACGCTCCACCTCCCCATGCCATGAGATCTGTCGAAACCGATGGAGTGATCTATCTCGGCACTTTCTCAAAAACTTTCGCGCCAGGTCTTCGTGTTGGCTGGGTTGTCGCGCCTCACGCCATTCGCGAGAAGCTCATTCTCGCCAACGAATCGGCAGTGCTCTCACCCAGTGCTTTCACGCAATACACAATCAGCGAATACTTCGCTCACGCCGATTGGCAAGCCCAAATCGATACGTTCCGCGGGCTGTATCGCGAAAGAAAAGAGGCTCTGACCAGCTCTTTAGCTGAATATCTTCCCGAGCTTTCCTGGACGGATCCGACGGGCGGATTCTACGTCTGGCTTACCCTGCCCTCGCACTTGGACTCGAAGTCGATGTTGCCTCGCGCGGTGAAAGAACTTGTCGCTTACACACCAGGAACTGCCTTCTTCGCCAACGGAGACGGCCGCCACAATATTCGCTTGTCATTCTGCTACCCGACTCCAGACGCCATCAGACTCGGAGTGCGTAGGCTCACCAAGGTCATCAACGGAGAACTCGATCTCCTCGACACGTTCGCCGGCACAGGCCAGCTCGATGACGTCACTCTGAATTATCGGGTATCGAGCCCACCACCCAACATCGATTAGGAGCCTCTCATGGCCGATACAGCTGCGAGAAAGATTGTTGTTCTCTCCGGTGGACTCTCACACGAAAGAGACGTCTCGTTGCGCTCAGGGCGCCGGGTAGCGGATAGCCTCGCGCACCACGACATCGAAGTTGAAGAGCGAGACCCGGATGCCACCCTCCTCGAGTACCTCGATAGTAGCCGCCCAGACGTCATCTGGCCGGCCCTCCACGGTGCGAGTGGTGAAGACGGTGCGTTGCGCGGGTTGCTCGATTTCATCGGCATCCCGTACGTCGGGTCGAGGGCCGACGCGACTAGGCTCGCGTGGGACAAGCCAACGGCAAAAGTTGTCGTGAGCCGAGTGGGCGTCAACACCCCGCTATCGATAACTTTGCCACGCGACACGTTCCGCGAGTTGGGTGCTAGCGCTGTACTTGCCGTCGTCGGCAAGGAACTTCCCGTTCCCGTGGTTGTGAAGCCAGCCCAGGGCGGTTCAGCTCAAGGTGTCGGCATCGTCGATCAAGCTGATGACCTCGCTCGCGCCATGGTCAACGCGTATACCTACTCAGATGTCGCCATGATCGAACAAAAGATCACCGGTGTTGAGATCGCCGTGAGCATTATTGACACGGGCGACGGCCCCGTTGCGCTTCCCGCAATCGAAATCGAGCCCTTATCTGGCGTATACAGCTTTGAGGCGCGTTATACGGCTGGAGAGACGCGATTCTATGCTCCCGCCCGAATTGGCGACGAAGCAGCCGCTAAAGCCGCCTCAGTGGCCATTGCGGCGCACACTGCCTTGGGTCTTCGCCACATCTCGCGCATCGACTTGATCATCGATGGTGCGGGCACACCGTGGTTCCTCGAGGCAAGCACGATGCCCGGACTCACCGAGACGTCGCTTTTCCCGCTCGCTCTCGAGGCTGCTGGGCACGACATTGGCTGGGTGTACTCAGCTCTGGCCGACACGGCCGTGCGCGAAGCACTCGGCTGAAGTCACACTCGCGAGCTCTGTGGCCGGGGATCCGCCCCAGACCACCGCGTCTGCTGTAGGCCACAGCGTCTACTTGAGGCCACCGAGGTTGAGCTCTAGCTAAAGCCGGGCTCGCCCAGTTCGCCAAGAATGCGGTTGAGGTCTCCAACTGTCGCGAAGTCGATAACCAGAGTTCCCTTACTCGAACCCAGGTTGACCTTCACTCTTGTGTTCAATCGGTCTCCGAGTCGCTCGGCAATCTCATCCAATTGACCTTGCTTTTTGCCCGCCGCAGGTTTCACTGCACGCGGAGGCTTCTGCGAAACCAATCCCGCCGCAGCTTCTGCGCCACGAACAGACAACTCTTCGTTGACGATCTTGTCGGCCAGACGCTCCATGGCCGTCGGCTCAACGACAGACAGGATGGCACGCGCATGACCGGCGCTCAGCACACCGGCGGCAACGCGCTGCTGGATCGCGTCTGGCAAACGCAAGAGCCGCAAAGTGTTGGTGATTTGTGGACGCGAACGGCCGATGCGCTCAGCCAACTGATCCTGAGTGATTCCAAAGTCTGCCAGAAGCTGTTGGTAGGCCGAGGCTTCTTCCAGCGGGTTGAGGTTGGCGCGGTGCAAGTTCTCAAGGAGGGCATCCCGCAGCATGTCTTCGTCTGCGGTGTTTTTGACGACCGCGGGAATCGTCGCGAGTCCCAACTGTTTGGTTGCACGCAGTCTGCGCTCGCCCATGATGAGTTCGTATTGCGGTCCGCCCGCGACAGCACCAGCGAGTGGGCGGACGACGATTGGCTGGAGAACACCGATCTCACGGATGGAGACGACGAGTTCGTCGAGCTCTTCTGCTCGAAACTCCGTGCGAGGTTGCACAGCGTTGGGAACGATGTCGTCGGGGGAGAGGTTGGCAAGCTTGGCCCCGGGAACCGTGACAAGCCCAGGGCGGTCGTTAGTGCCGCCGGGAAAAAAGACATCGACCGGCCGCTGTGAATCGTCTCCCTCTGAATTGGGGATAAGTGCGCCGATTCCACGACCGAGCCCGGTTCGCTTGGGTGTTGCCATTAGGACGGTGCTCCTCGTTGTGCAATTTCAGAAGCCGCCTCGAGATACGAGAGCGAACCGGGGGATGTGGGGTCATAGCTAATAACGCTTTGACCATAGCTTGGCGCTTCGGAAATTCGAACCGACCGTGGAATAAGGGTGTTGAGGACTTCCTTGGGGAAGTGCTCGCGAACGTCGTCCGCAACCTGGTTGGCGAGGTTCGTACGCGAATCGTACATAGTCAACAGAATCGTTGATACCGACAAACGTGGGTTCAGGTGGCGTTCTATGAGTTTGATGTTGTTGAGGAGTTGGCTCAGACCCTCAAGCGCGTAGTACTCACACTGGATGGGAATGAGAACTTCACGCGCTGCAACAAACGCATTGATTGTGAGCAAGCCAAGCGACGGTGGGCAATCGATGAAGACATAGTGGAAGTCGAGATCGGCCTCACCAAGGAAACGATCGAGTGCCGTGTGGAGCCGTTGTTCGCGTGCGACGAGCGACACCAACTCGATCTCTGCTCCGGCGAGGTGGATCGTCGCTGGGACGCAATACAATCCGTCGAACTCCGGGCTCTTTTGCACAACGCCCGACATGGGCTCGTCGTTGATAATGACGTCGTACACGCTGATTGTGTCTGCGCGGTGCTCAACACCGAGAGCTGTGGAAGCGTTGCCTTGGGGGTCAAGATCGATAACAAGAACTCGCGCTCCTGCACGAGCGAGCGCTGCAGCGAGGTTTACGGTTGTCGTTGTCTTACCCACACCACCCTTCTGGTTGGCCACAGTGAAGATTCGTGGCTCATTGGGCAATGGAAGCTCTGAGGCCTCAAGCGCTTGTCGCCTACGTGTGAGGTCGGCCAACTCGCGCGCGAGTGGCGTTGAGTCATCGAAAACAGTGCCGCCCATGCTGGATTCAACAACTGGTGTGACGGGAGCGTCCTCGTCGTGTGTACGTGCCTCGGCGAGATCTTCCTCAGGATGTTTCACGTGAAACCTTCTTGTAGTCGGGGGAGTGATGGTCACATCGCGTGGAGTGCGACCAAGCGCGAAAAAGACTATCGGGCAGGATGCCCTCTATCCACATTTAACAGAACGCAATAGCGGGCGGCGCTGTGGGGTGGCAAAGAATCAGTCAACTGTAGCCCGAAAAACCCTAGTGACCTCAGGGAGCACTCCTTCACCGAGAACGAGCACTTCAACGTCACTCAGTCGAGCCTTACGAATTGCTTTAGCAGCGGCGACGATCTCGTCGTCCACACGCTCACCCTTCATGAAGATCATCTGCCCACTTGCCTTGACGAGAGGCGCAGTGAGTGGGATGAGCTTGGACAACGAACTCACCGCGCGCGCAGTTACTTGGTCGAGTGGCCAGTCAAGTCGTGTCTCTTCAGCGCGAGCCCTAATCACTTCGACGTTGCTGAGACCAAGTTCTTCTGACTCGTGAAGCAGCCATTCCACTCGTCGTTCCATAGGCTCGATCAAGACGAAAGAAACGTCAGGACGAGCTGCAGCCAAAACGAGTCCTGGCAATCCCGCACCACTACCGATGTCGCCAACCGTGCCCGGTGAGAGCAAGGGGGCCACGAGTACTGAATTCAGAATGTGCCTGGTCCAGAGCCTGGGAAGCTCAAACGGCCCAATGAGGCCAAGCTCTTCCCCGCGTCTCGCAAGGTCAGCAGTGAACCTCCTGGCGACATCAATTGATTCGCCAAAAAGTTCAGCGGCAATCGCTGGTTCTTGTTCTACCGTCGGCTGGGTCAATGTTTCACGTGAAACTATGCGCGAGTAATAACGGTGTGGCGGTCGCGCCCTTCACCCTCGGATTCGGACACAAACCCACGATCAGACACAACGTCGTGCACAAGCTTGCGCTCGTACGAGGACATCGGTGGTAATGCGGCAGACGCAGCACCACCCTCGATCCGTTCAATAGCCCGGTCGACCAATACGGTGAGCTCAGCAACGCGAGCCTCCCGTGATCCACCGACGTCAAGAATGAGCCTCGAGAAACCGCCAGTCTTCGTCTGCACTGCGATGCGCGTGAGCTCCTGAAGTGCGGCGACTGTGTCTGGCCGAGAGAGTAGACGAAGGTTGGTGTCTTCGCTCGACTTCACGGAGAGGTAGGCGCGGCCACCCCTCGTGTCGATCTCGATGTCACCATCGAGATCGGTGATGTCGAGCAGTTCCTCGATATAGTCGGCCGCTATCTCGCCCTCTTCTTCGAGTTGAGTAACCGTGGGCTGCTCGCTGCTGCTTGCCGCAACAGGAGTCTCCTCGGTGGCTTCTGGAGTTATTGTCTCGGTCACGTCACTCACTTCTTGTTTCCGCCGGTCTGCTTTTTGGCACGATTTTTACCCACGGGCTGGACGCGCTGGGCTTTCTTTGGTTCTTCAATTGCTGGTGTCTCTGGCTCGGGCTCTGCGATGCCGCGGCGTTGGCGCTTTTTCGCCAAACGAGCCTCTCGGGCAAAAGCCGCTTCACTGCCTGGTGTTGGCATGTTGCGAATCACGATGAACTGCTGAACCATTGTCCAGAAATTCGAGACGAGCCAGTAGAACATCACGCCGAGCGGGAATGCAAAGCCGGAGAAAGCGAAGACTAAAGGAAGCAAGTACAAGAGCACCCGCTGCTGCTTGTACATCGGGCTTTCCTTCATCTCAGCCGACTGGTTCTTCGACATGATCTGAAGCTGAGTGATGAACTGTGATGCCGTCATGAGAATAACCATGATTACCGCGATGACGATGACTGTGACGTTGCCTTCGGCGGTGCTTATGGCGAGGTGTAGGGGAGCGATACCGAACAGCGAAGATTCACCGAAGGAACGGGATAGCTCTGCATTGAGAAGACCTACGCCTTTCTCGATGGATGGGTTCTGTGCGTTGCTCAGCACAGAGAAGAGGCCGAAGAAGATAGGCATCTGTATAAGCAAGGGGAGGCACGAGCTCAGCGGGTTCGTTCCTGTCTTCTTGTACATCTCCATGGTCTCGCGTGACATTGCTTCGCGGGAGAACTGATCCTTCTTGCCCTTGTACTTGTCTTGGATCTTTTTAAGTTGTGGTGCGACCTCAAGCATCTTGCGCTGGCTTTTGATCTGTCGGACAAAGATCGGAATAAGAGCGGCGCGCACAACGAGAACTAGACCGACAATCGATAGCACCCACGTCAGGCCAGCATCGGGGTCAAGTCCTGCTGCACTCAGCACCGTATGGAAGAAAACGAGGATTGCCTCGATGGTCCATTTGATGGGCCACAGGATAATTTCTACAGGATTCATGCGTGGATTCAGCCCTTTCCGTGGCTACTCGCTGAAACAAAACCAAATTGTGAGATGACGAGCGCGCTCTTCTTTCGAACAGGAACGTCGTCAATTCCGCCTTCCGCCCACGGGTGGCATCGAGCTAATCGTCGCGATCCCAACCACACGCCGCGGAAAACACCGTGGAGCTGGATTGCTTGCAACGCGTAGTGCGAGCAAGACGGGTAGTAGCGACACACGTCACCGTACAGGGGGGAGATGACGGCCCTGTACACCCGGAGGATTACAACACAGACATTCCGTGGGAGGAGGAGAACGAAGCTGACTACCGACTTCATGCTTGCCGCACACTCTGAGAAACAGCGTTCTCGATTTCCGTGTGAAGCGTCGACCACGATATCGATGCAGCGGGAGGCAAGACGCGAACGACAATGTTCGCCCCGGCCAGATCGGGAGAGGCACCTCGAGCGACGATGATGTCCTGGCTTATACCGCGGAGGCGACGGCGAAGAAGGTTGCGGGTCACGGCTTTGCCGACCGCCTTGGTGATGATGAAACCAAACTTTGGGGCCACCAAGTCCTGATTGTGCGCAACGTAAACCACCGTGTGGGGGGTAGCAAAACGACGACCTCTGCGCACAGTGGCGCGGAAGTCGTCGGCAGTGCGAACGCGATTTTCCTTAGCGAGCATTGTTGCCACCCCTCACCGCACGACGTGGCGCGATGAGAAAAGACACGGTCTGCACGAAAGGATGCGGACTAGGCGGAAAGTTCGGTGCGACCCTTGCGGCGACGTGCCGCGAGGATCGAACGACCCGCACGGGTGCGCATACGCAAACGGAAGCCATGTACCTTCGCACGACGGCGGTTGTTTGGCTGAAAAGTTCTCTTGCTCATGAATAGCTCCAAAGCCCAGCTCTAGGGCCGGAAAAGACGCGGATGCCCGAAGGCAGAAGTCAACTGATTAAAAATACGGCCTTAATCCTGTGCGGTCAAACTGCACCCTGTGGATTCACAGTTATACACATCTGGAAAACTGGGGGTTGGTGGCAAGTGCCGTGTACAAACTAAGGTAAAGCGCAGCCGTATTTACGCGGGAGTAGACGGTTAAACCGTTGTTATCGATGGTTATCCCAGTGGTGGATAACTTTGTGCATAAGTATTTATCTTGAGAGTGATTGAGTGTATGGCCGAGAGCGCAGATTCGACTTCAGAGATCTGGAAGTCCATACTCGCGCGCCTCAGGTCAGATGAACGCATCACACCGCAGCTCCATGGATTCATCTCCCTTGTCGAACCACGCGGAGTAATGGCCGGCACCTTGTACCTTGAGGTGCCCAACGAACTAACGCGCGGGATGCTTGAGCAGCGCATACGGCTCCCCTTGCTCAACGCGATAGCTGGGCTGAGCGAAGAGCAAGAGGTTTCGAGCTTCGCGATTGTCGTCAACCCCGACATTCAAAGTGACTCGCTTGAACAGCAAGAGTCGGTAACTGACGCAGGGTACATCGAACCGCAGATCGTTCCGGCATCTATCGAAAGTGGCACTGTAGGCCGTCGATCGGACTCGAGACTCAACCCCAAATACAACTTTGACAACTTCGTCATCGGTGGATCAAACCGCTTCGCCCATGCCGCAGCTGTTGCGGTGGCAGAAGCGCCAGCCAAGGCCTACAACCCGTTGTTCATCTATGGGGATTCCGGTCTCGGTAAAACCCACCTTCTGCACGCGATCGGTCACTACGCGGAAAGTCTGTATCCAGGCATCCGCGTTCGATATGTCAGCTCAGAAGAATTCACCAACGACTTCATCAACTCAATCGCCAACAACAGGGCTTCGGTTTTCCAATCGCGATATCGCGAAATCGACATCTTGCTCATTGACGATATTCAATTCCTTCAGGGGAAAGATTCAACTCAAGAAGCCTTCTTTCACACCTTCAACACTCTCCATGACCACAACAAGCAAGTGGTCATCACGAGCGATTTGCCCCCCAAGCACCTCACCGGCTTCGAAGACCGCATGCGCTCTCGCTTCGAGTGGGGCCTCATCACCGATGTGCAAGCACCAGACCTTGAAACGCGAATCGCAATTCTCCGTAAAAAAGCTCAAAGCGAAAAGCTCCAAGTCTCGAACGAGATTCTTGAATACATGGCGTCGAAGGTGTCGTCGAACATTCGCGAGCTCGAAGGAACTCTGATTAGAGTCACGGCCTTCGCGAGTCTCAATAGAACTGCAGTGGATCTAGCTCTTGTGCAGACGGTGCTCAAGGACCTCATCACCCTCGACGATGACAACGTCATTGCACCGGTGGACATCATCACGCACACCGCGGCCTACTTCAAACTCACCGTCGACGATCTATATGGCTCTTCTCGATCCCAAGCTGTAGCGACCGCTCGGCAAATTGCAATGTACTTGTGCCGTGAAATGACCAGTCTTTCTCTACCTAAGATCGGCCAGCTGTTTGGCAATCGGGACCACACGACGGTTATGTATGCCAATAAGAAGATCACCGAGCTCATGAAAGAGCGACGATCGATCTACAACCAGGTAACTGAGCTCACAAGTCGCATCAAACAGAATCACCGATTCAACAAGAACTAAGGCTTGTGCGGGTGCTGGAGCAGGGTCGGCGTATTCAATCACGAGTGAGCAGCCGGTAAACGACTTTGCACAACCTGTGCACAACCTGTGGATAATTCGCGTGAAACGCCGGTAAGTCTGTTGAGTAAATTCTCGCTGCTGTGGAAACGGATTGTTCTCGCCGACTGTGTGTGGGAACTCCACACACAAAATCACACATCGTTTCAACAAGTCACACTGTTGTAGTTACCGCTCATTTGTTGACAAACTCGAGGTTACTCACAGTCTCCACAGCGGTTAAGAGTCTTATCTTCTTTAATCTTTAGTGATGGTTTGAAAAGAACCTTGACCTCCACGGCCGCGTGCGCTGTGTCAGTATTAACCGGCCACACCACCATCTATCGGCGACAGGGGTTACTCCGTGAAGTTTCAAGTCAATCGCGACGTCTTCAGCGAGGCAGTTTCGTTCGCCGTCAAGCTGCTTCCGCAGAAGACGACACTTCCCATCCTGAGTGGCATTCTCATCGATGCCGCCGATGGTGAACTCACACTGTCGTCATTTGACTATGAGGTGTCTGCTCAAACCCAAATTGCAGCAACGGTTGATGAGCCTGGCAAGATTTTGGTTTCGGGAAGACTTCTTGCTGACATTGCGAGTCGACTACCTAATGCTCCAGTGACGTTCACAACCGATGATGGAAAGATCTTGGTTTCGTGCGGCTCCGCTCAGTTCACATTGCTGAGTATGCCCGTCGAAGAGTATCCAACCCTCCCAACAATTTCAGGAGAATCGGGTGTGCTCGCGGCAGACGTTTTTGCTGGAGCGGTTTCTCAAGTGGCTGTCGCTGCATCGCGTGACGATGTCACGCCAGTGATCACGGGCGTTCAGCTCGAAATTTCGCAGTCGAGTCTGTCGCTCGTGGCAACAGACAGGTATCGCGTTGCCGTTCGCGATATCGACTGGACGGCAAGTGGTGAGGTCACAGAATCTCTCACCGCCCTTGTACCTGCGCGTACGCTCATGGAAATCGGGAAGACGTTTGGTCATAGTGGTTCCATCTCCGTCGCGATCACACATACGGATGAGCGTGAACTGATCGCTTTCCAAGCGGACAAAAAGACTGTCACCTCGCTACTCATCAAGGGAAACTTCCCGCCAGTGAAGCGATTGTTCCCCGAGACCGTTGATAACTATGCGGTCATCAGCACGAGCGAGCTTATTGAAGCGGTCCGCCGAGTATCTCTAGTTCTCGAGCGCGAGGCTGCCTTGAGGTTCAGCTTCTCGGAAGACGGCTTGACTCTTGAGGCAATCGGTTCTGAGCAAGCGCAGGCTTCAGAAACCATTGACGCTTTTCTCACAGGCACAGACACGGTTGTTTCGCTCAAACCTGCATTTTTGCTCGATGGCCTTGGTGCCGTGCACTCCGAGTTCGTTCGGATTTCGTTCACGAAGACGGACAACCCAAACAAGCCCGGACCTGTGCTCATCACTAGCCAAGCGTCAAAGGACGCTCCGGGTACCGACAACTACAAGTACTTGCTGCAGCCGAACCTGCTTTTGCGTTAAGAGCGTGATTGTTACCCACCTGAACCTCACCGACTTTCGTAATTACGAAACGCTCGATGTCGCGATTGTGCCTGGGCCCAACGTTTTTGTCGGGAGTAACGGGCAGGGTAAGACCAATCTTGTCGAAGCTCTGGGGTACTTGAGTACACTCGCCTCTCACCGGGTGTCGACGGATCACGCCCTCATTAAGTCTGGAAAAGACGCTGCCATTGTCCGGGCTCAGTTGAGCAATGGTGATCGCCACGTACTCGCCGAACTTCAAATAAATCGAGCAGGAGCCAATCGGGCACAAATAAATCGTTCTGCTATAAAAACCCGAGAACTTACAAGATATTTTGCGAGCATTCTTTTTGCTCCTGAAGATCTCGCCCTCGTGCGTGGTGAGCCCTCGGGACGTCGACGATTTATGGATGAACTGCTCGTGCAGCGCTATCCACGGCTTGCCGGCGTATTGTCTGACTACGAACGGGTGCTCAAACAGCGAAATTCTCTGCTGAAATCTGCTCGAGCTTCGGGAGCTCGGATCGAAAGTTTGACGACCTTGGAGATATGGGACGAACGGCTCGTTGCTTGTGGAAGTGAGATCATCGCGGCGCGTGGCGCTCTGGTCGCCGCGCTGTTACCCGAAGTTACTGAGGCGTATACGGCCATTGCCGGCGCGGATCATTCTGCGAGACTTTCTCAGCAGCTGAGCATTAGTAGCGACATCAATGATGATCAGTCGACGGGGCTCGGCGAGCTTGCTGACCTGGATAGTGATGACTTATTACCCGAGGAAATTGCGAAAAAATTTCGCGCGGCACTAACGCGCGTGAGAAGAGCGGAGTTGGATCGCGCGGTCTCCCTCGTGGGCCCACACAGGGATGATCTTATTTTGGAACTGAATGGACTTCCCGCGCGAGGTTATGCCAGCCATGGTGAGTCGTGGTCATTTGCTTTGTCGCTCAAACTGGCTTCGGCCGCCATTCTTCGCAAAGAGTCTTCGTCGGGCGACCCTGTGCTCATTCTCGATGACGTTTTTGCCGAGCTCGATGAATCGCGTCGGTCGAGGCTTGGCACGGCGATCGCCGACTTCGAACAAGTTCTTATCACCGCGGCTGTTTTGGGTGACGTTCCCGAGAATCTTGCGGGAAACGTGATTCGAATACGTGCCGGTGCGATCGACGCGGCGGAGCAGTAATGGCAGAGAGCAACTCTACTCCCGATCCGACGGAGCCCGGCCGTGATGAGGCTCAAGCCACGTATCTAAGGTTCCGATCGCTTTTTGGCGAACCTGGCTCACGCTCGAGCGATGCAAGAAAACGCGCGGCTAAAAAAGAAGGATCGACCGTGCCTTTTGGTGCGGGCCGTGATCCTCACGGACTCAGTGATGTCATCGACGGACTGACGAAAAAGATGGGGTGGACCTCGCCACTCGCCCGAAGTGAGCTGCTTGATTCCTGGCCCGAAATCGCTGGAGTAGAGCTTGCCGAGCACTCTACGCCGCTAACTATCGAAGACGGTGTACTTACCGTTCAGTGTGATTCGACTGCGTGGGCTACACAATTGCGCCTGATGCGCTCGTCCATCACGACGCTCATAGTTCAGAAGTACCCCGATGCGCAGATCGAGTCAATCCGCTTTGACGGGCCGAACGCCCCCTCCTGGAAACGCGGTCCCAGATCAATTCCAGGCCGTGGTCCACGCGATACCTATGGCTAAGTGATCAAATCTGGTCACCTTATGCACAGTACGGCCCCAGAATGGCGTATATGACCGCAACTGGGTTGTGATTTGGTAGACTGAGCGCTGCCGTCGAACGCGTCCACTTTCGGACCACACCTTCGAATGGCGGAGTGAACTACGCGTCAGGAGCACAGTTTCATATGTCAATAATTCCTAGTGAAGACTCCAAGGAAGGCGCGCAAGTAACGTCGTCACCGACTGCCATTCATCAGGGCGAATCAGACGACAATTACGGTGCTGATCAGATCCAGATTCTCGAAGGACTCGAGGCTGTCCGCAAGCGCCCCGGTATGTACATCGGCTCCACGGGCCCCCGTGGTCTTCACCACCTCGTCTACGAAGTCGTCGATAACTCCGTCGACGAAGCGCTTGCCGGTTATTGCGACACCATTGGTGTGTGGATTCGCAAAGACGGTTCTGTTCGCGTCCGCGACAACGGTCGCGGAATCCCCGTGGACATCAATAAACAAGAGAACAAGTCAACGGTCGAAGTTGTCATGACCATTCTCCACGCAGGCGGAAAGTTCGGTGGGGGAGGTTACTCGGTTTCCGGTGGTTTGCACGGCGTTGGTATTTCGGTTGTTAACGCTCTGTCAAGCGAAGTTGACACCGAGGTGCGCCGTCAAGGACACGTGTGGCGCATGAGCTTCAAAAATGGTGTTCCGACCGGGCCACTCGAAAAGGGTGAGTCATCCGACGAGACCGGTACGCAGCAAACTTTCTGGCCGAGCGCCGAAACCTTCGAGTCTGTCGAGTTCGACTACGAAACGCTCCGTGCGCGTTTCCAACAAATGGCCTTCCTTAACAAGGGATTGCGCATCACCATCACCGACGAACGCGGTGAAGAAGATGTCGTCGAGAGCTATATGTATGAGCGTGGACTCGTCGACTACGTCGAGTACTTGAACAAAACCAAAAAAGTGGAGCTCATCCATCCCGATGTCATTGCTTTCGAGTCTGAAGACAATGACCGCAAAATTTCGCTCGAGGTAGCGATGCAGTGGACGAACGCCTATACCGAGAGCGTTCACACCTACGCCAACACCATCAACACTCACGAGGGTGGAACCCACGAAGAGGGATTCCGTGCAGCGCTTACGACGCTCGTCAACAAGTACGCTCGCGAGAAAAACATCATCAAAGAAAAAGACGAAAACCTTTCTGGCGATGACGTTCGCGAAGGACTCACGGCGGTAATTTCTGTGAAGCTCGCAGAGCCACAGTTCGAAGGCCAAACAAAAACCAAACTCGGAAACACAGAAGCTAAAGCTTTTGTTCAACGCGTTGCCGGCCAACAGCTCGGCGACTGGTTCGATCGAAACCCTACACAAGCTCGCGATGTCATTCGCAAAGCCATTCAGGCATCCCAAGCAAGAATTGCCGCCCGAAAGGCTCGCGAAAGCACGCGAAGGAAAGGCCTTCTCGAATCCGGTGGGATGCCAGGAAAGCTGAGGGACTGCTCGAGCAAAGACCCAGCACTCAGCGAAATCTTCTTGGTTGAGGGTGACTCCGCAGGCGGATCCGCGGTTCAAGGTCGCAACCCGGAGTTCCAAGCAATTTTGCCGCTCCGCGGAAAAATCTTGAACGTCGAAAAGGCTCGTCTCGATCGCGCTCTTGCAAACAACGAAGTTCAAGCCATGATCACCGCTTTTGGCGCGGGAGTTGGAGAAGATTTCAACCCCGAAAAAGCGAGGTACCACAAGATCGTTCTCATGGCCGATGCCGACGTCGACGGTCAACACATTACGACCCTCATCCTCACGCTCTTGTTCCGCTACATGCGTCCACTGATCGATCATGGCTACGTGTACTTGGCGCAGCCCCCGCTCTACAGACTCAAGTGGACCAATGCCGAACACCAGTACGTGTACACGGACCGCGAACGCGACGCTTTGCTGCGCGACGGCGTTGCAGCAGGAAAGCGCATCCCGAAAGAAAACGGCATTCAGCGCTACAAGGGTCTCGGCGAGATGGACTACACGGAACTGTGGGAAACCACGATGAACCCCGCGACTCGAACTTTGCTTCAAGTGACTCTCGATGACGCTGCAGCGGCTGACGAGATCTTCTCCACTCTCATGGGCGACGACGTTGAAATGCGCCGAAGCTTTATCCAACGCAATGCTGCCGACGTTCGCTTCCTGGACATTTGATCGGCCTAGAAGCCACATGCGACTAGTGACAAGCTCGAGACAACAAGGATTTCTATGGCTGATGTAACCGAACCAACGGGCGAAACTCCCGAACCGGTATTTGAAAAGGCTGTCGTGGACACTCGTCACGACAAGATCGATCAGGTCGATCTACAAATGGAGATGCAGCGGTCGTACCTCGACTACGCGATGAGTGTCATCGTGGGACGCGCCCTTCCCGAAGTTCGAGACGGCCTCAAGCCCGTTCACCGTCGTGTGATTTACGGGATGTACGACGGCGGATACCGTCCCGACAAGGGATTCAACAAGTGCACCCGCATTGTCGGCGACGTCATGGGGCAATTCCACCCTCACGGTGACAGCTCGATTTATGACGCTCTCGTCCGACTCGTTCAGCCGTGGAGTTTGCGCTACCCGCTCGCGCTTGGCCAAGGAAACTTTGGCTCAGCGGGTAACGACGGTGCGGCCGCCATGCGATACACCGAAACCAAGATGGCGCCTCTTGCCATGGAAATGGTTCGGGACATCGACGAGGAGACTGTCGACTTCGTCGATAACTATGACGGAAAGACTCAAGAACCTTTTGTGCTTCCCGCCCGCTTCCCCAACCTTCTGGTCAATGGTTCGGTTGGAATTGCCGTCGGTATGGCGACAAACATTCCGCCGCACAACCTGCGCGAAGTCGCGGCAGGAGCACTGTGGGCTCTCGAAAATCCTGAGGCCACACGCGAAGAACTCCTCGAGGCGCTCATTCAGCGCATCAAGGGACCCGACTTTCCGACCGGCGCGCAGATCCTTGGCGTCAAGGGCATCCACGATGCTTATCGCACGGGTCGCGGTTCCATCACCATGCGCGCAGTTATCACCGTCGAAGAACTTCAGGGCCGTACATGCCTCGTGGTCACCGAGCTGCCGTATCAGGTCAACCCCGACAATCTGGCTCAAAAAATCGCCGACCTTGTCAAAGAGGGAAAACTTGCAGGAATCGCCGACATTCGCGATGAGACGTCGGGGCGCACGGGGCAGCGACTCGTCATCGTGCTCAAGCGGGACGCTGTAGCGAAGGTCGTTCTCAACAACCTCTACAAGCACACCCAATTGCAAGAGAACTTCGGCGCCAACATGCTTGCCATCGTCGATGGAGTGCCTCGCACCCTCGCGATTGATGGGTTCATTTCGGCGTGGGTCGACCACCAAATCGAAGTCATCATCAGGCGCACGACCTTCAGGCTGCGCAAGGCCGAAGAGCGCGCCCATATTTTGCGCGGATATTTGAAAGCCTTGGATGCCCTCGACGAGGTCATTGCGCTCATCCGCAAATCACAAACCGTGGATGATGCTCGCGAAGGCCTGATGACTTTGCTGTCGATCGACGATCTTCAAGCGCGTGCCATCCTCGACATGCAATTGCGTCGACTTGCTGCGCTCGAGCGCCAGAAGATCATCGACGAGCATGACGAGCTTGAGCGACTCATCGCTTCGTACCACCACATCTTGTCGACCCCGGCAGAACAGCGCCGTATCGTCACCGAAGAACTTCAAGAAATTGTTAATCGCTACGGTGACGACCGACGCACCGAAATCATGTTCGGGTTCGACGGCGACATGAGCATCGAAGATCTCATCCCGGAAGAAGAAATGGTGCTCACCGTTACGCGCGGTGGTTACATTAAGCGCACGCGAAGCGACAACTACCGCAGCCAGCACCGCGGCGGCAAGGGTGTCAAGGGAGCACAACTCCGTGCTGATGACGTTGTTGAACACTTCTTTGTTACAACCACCCATCATTGGTTGTTGTTTTTCACCACTGCCGGTCGGGTATACCGTGCCAAGGCATACGAAGTGCAAGAAGCTGGCCGCGACGCCAAGGGTCAGCACGTCGCCAACCTTCTCGCATTGCAACCAGGCGAGGAGATCGCCCAGATCCTTGACATTCGTGACTATCAAGCAGCAACGTACCTCGTACTTGCCACTCGTGGAGGTCTCGTCAAAAAGACTGCTCTGACGGAGTACGACACCAATCGCACTGGTGGAATCATTGCCATCAACCTTCGCGAGGAAGACGAGCTCGTTTCTGCGATGCTCGTGAACGAAGAGCAAGACGTGCTCTTGGTTTCACGCAAGGGAATGTCGATTCGGTTTACCGCATCGGATGCCGCGTTGCGGCCGATGGGTCGCTCCACGTCGGGTGTCATCGGCATGAACTTCAGAGAGGGCGACAAGCTACTCGATGCAAGCGTTGTTTCCGACTCTGGCTATGTGTTTGTTGTTACGGAGGGTGGCTATGCAAAACGCACATCCACCGATCAGTACCGAGTCCAGAATCGTGGCGGTCTCGGCATTAAGGTGGCCAAGCTGCAAGAGTCGCGAGGCGACCTTGCAGGTTCGCTGATAGTTGACGACGAGGACGAGGTTCTTGTGGTTCTTGCCAGCGGCAAGGTGGTACGCTCCTCGGTGGCTGAGGTTCCGGCCAAGGGTCGTGACACCATGGGTGTTGTGTTCGCAAGGTTTGCGGACGACGACAGGATTATCGCTCTCGCCAAAAATAGCGAGCGCAATCTAGAAAGTCAGGACGACGACACTGCGGAAGATACTTCCGCGCCAGTCGATGGTCCCGGAGAGGACGAGTCAACAAATGAGTAGTGTCGCCGAGAAACTTCAGCGCAAGAATCCGAAACCGGTGGCAACAAAGCAGGTTCGCCTGAAGCTTGTCTACGTAGACTTCTGGTCGACAGTCAAGCTGTCTTTTCTTGTTGCTGTGTCTCTAGGAATTGTCCTCGTTGTCGCGACAATTCTCATTTACCTAGTTTTGCAATCGACGGGTATTTTTACGCTGCTCGACAGTGTGCTGGTTGACGTCCTTAGTGACGATAACTTCAGCATTTCGGAGTCATTCTCGCTCGTGCAGGTCTCGATGTTCTCGCTTGTTGTTGCGGTGCTTAATATCGTCGTCGGCACGGCTCTCGGCGCGATTACCAGCATTCTGTACAACTTGAGCGTGCGTTTGACCGGTGGTCTCTTGGTGGGCTTCACAAACAACTAAAATTGAAGACGGCCCGAATTCGAGAAGCTAAAACGCAGATTTTGTTCTCGATTGGGTAACTGGGCCTAGGTACGATACTCTCGTATCTGCCCAACGGGGGTATAGCTCAGGCGGTTAGAGCGCTTCGCTGATAACGAAGAGGTCCCAGGTTCAAGTCCTGGTACCCCCACTGAAAAACTCGGAATTGTTTTTCACACTAAAATTCAACAGGGGGCCTTAGCTCAATTGGTAGAGCGCCTGCTTTGCAAGCAGGAGGTCAGGGGTTCGATTCCCCTAGGCTCCACAACAAAAATGCCCGCCTTTCGGCGGGCATTTTGTTTCTCTCCTGAAGCTTCCAATATTTCCTTGTTCAGTACAGGTCTCCGTGTGTGGAAGTCAGGACTAACGCTGCAAGCGACAATCCACGTGCCTACTGGCCGTCGGTGAGTTCTGGCTCGTCGTCTATCCACAAGTCGTCATCCGCGCGTAACGTTTGCCATGCTGCGTAGGCGACCCCGGCTACGGCGACGACGCCGATGCCGATGAGGATGTACTTTCCTGGACCTGAAGACTTTGGCGCAGCCACGAGTCCTGTCTTTACTCCGACAGCGGTCGCGTTTTTGCGAACAGTCGCGATAGCGTCGCGCACCTGCTGGCTGCGGGCTACCTCGATAGCGGCAAGAGCTGAACCGATTGCCCCGGAAACCGCGGGAAAGACATCGTCAACAAACTTGTCTCTCGTGGATGATGCCGCGTGTTTTGTAGCCGAGACTCCGCTGTTGAAGACGGGCTTGACGCGATCCTCGTACGTGTCGCGCACTCGAGGGGCAACATCTTCGCGAGCGTAGTGGGCCGCTTGACGGCTCGCGTCTCTCACAACTCGACTCGCGTGCTCGAGAACTTCCTTTTGGTCTTGCAACAAGTCTTCAGCCTGAGACTTCAGGCGCTTGAGCTCCCGTTGGCGTTTGCGTGATAGTGCCATCGAACAACCTCCGTCGGTGATGTACATCGAATAACTCAATCCTCCCACGCTTGCCCCCTGAACTGATAGTTAGAGCCTGAGAGTGCGGTGGGAGCATACGGCGCGAGAGGGTCGGCACTGTGTAAGAATTAGCAGATGCCTTTGCACACAGCCGTAGCCACAATCACCACTACTCTCGGAGTCATCAAGGTCAACTTGTTGGGAAATCACGCTCCCAAGACCGTCGACAACTTCGTTGGACTCGCCACCGGAACTCGTGAGTGGACTCATCCCGCAACAGGCAAGGTGTCCACGGACAAGCTGTACGACGGTGTGATCTTCCACCGCATCATCAAGCAGTTCATGCTTCAGGGTGGGGACCCACTTGGCCAGGGAATCGGAGGACCGGGATATGAGTTCGACGATGAAATCAACCCTGAGCTCAACTTCAACGAGCCCTACGTTCTCGCCATGGCAAACGCAGGATCTCGTGGCGGCCGCGGAACCAATGGCTCACAGTTCTTCATCACTACGGTTCCCACGCAGTGGCTCCAGGGCAAGCACACAATCTTCGGCCTCGTTGAGGACGAAGAGTCACGCCGCGTCGTGGATGCCATCGAAGCGGTACCGACCGATGGTCGCGACAAGCCACTCACGGATGTCGTCATCGTCAGCGTCACCGTCGACGAGGCCTGAGACTCGGCACTGTAGTGGCCGAAACCGATCGGGACTCTGACAACTTTTGTTATCGGCATCCACAGCGACAGAGCTACATTCTCTGCCAACGCTGTGGTCGCACGATTTGCCCTGAATGCCAGACGCAGGCTTCGGTCGGGGTGCATTGCCCTGAGTGTGTCGCTGAGGCCAAGCGGAGTGCACCGAAACGCAAGCCCGCGATTGTCACGGCTTTTAGGAAGAACAGCAGTACGCCCGTAGTCACGCTCACGATAATTGCGATAAATCTTGTGGTGTTTGCACTGCAGTTCATCACCAATGATGCGATCACCGGATTGCTGCTTTACCGCCCCGTGTACACGTTCGTCGAGCCGTGGACCATGATGACGTCACTGTTCATTCACGGTTCCGTATTCCACGTCGGGCTGAACATGCTGGCCCTGTATCTCTTTGGTCCCGTGCTTGAGAGTCTTCTCGGGCGAGCGAGATATCTGGCGCTATACCTTTTGAGCGGGTTCGGTGGATCGGTAGCGGTTCTATGGTTTAGCGACCCACTTGGTGGAGTGCTCGGTGCATCGGGGGCGATCTTCGGTCTTCTTGGCGCCTTCTTCGTGATTCAACGCAAGCTCGGCACAAATTCCGTCCAACTGCTCATAGTTCTTGGTTTGAACCTCGCGATGGGGTTCTTCATCCCCGGCATTTCTTGGCAAGCGCACGTCGGCGGAGTTATCGTAGGAGCCGCCATAGCTCTCATCTATTTGAGAACGCGACGACCCGCTCAATCTCGGCTACAAATTGTTTTGCTCTCAGGCGTCGTTGTGGCGTTGCTTGTGGCAACAGCGCTTCGCCTCGTTTTCTAGCTATCGGCCAACCTAATAACGCGGCTTCAACCACGGATGAGGGTGGAGTTATCCACAGGCGATTCCACAGTGGGGATAATTACACGCCTGTAGTTCGATGCGATTAGCGCCAGCGAGTGGTCATGAGGAAGCCGATGAACATAATTCCGAAGCCGGCCATGATGTTCCACGAGCCCCACGCGGGAACGGGCAGCGCTTGATCGCTCACGTAAAAGACAATGATCCAGACAAGGCCGATGAGCATAAACCCAAACATGATCGGCTTGAACCAGACAGCGTTAGGTGCCTGCTCCCCAGTTTCTGCGATAACTGGACGCTCGGTTGTGGTTTTAGGAGTTCGACGGGCCATGCCCAGAATTCTAGCCTGAAACACTGGTTGTTGCCGATGCGCGCTCCAATCGGAAAGCCGCACATTCTCGAACAACCTAGAATCAATCCATGAACGTGACCAGCGAGAGCAACCCAGCTGCTCACGGCAACCTCACTCGCGGAGAATCGATCCGGGCGGGCCGCAAACAGAGGAGACCGAGTGTCTTCACTGTTGTGGGGGAGACCATCCTCACGGCGGGAGTTCTCGTTCTCCTCTTTGTTCTGTGGCAGAACTGGTTTAACGACCTCGTAGTTGGCTCGGCTCAGAACCAATCCGCAACAGAGGTTACCCAGGTGTGGTCCGACAGAGACGACGGCGCGGACCACAGCGTGAACCCACCGACCACGCCTACCGGGCCGGAGCCGAGCGAGGAAGAACCACCGGTTCTCGATTTGGCCACAACGTCAGGCTCGTTCGCCGTTCTGATCATTCCGAGGTTTGGTGAGGGTTTCGCTCGCACCATATCTGAAGGCGTGGGGAGCGCGGTACTCAGTAGTAGAGAGTCTGGAGTCGGGCACTACTCGGGAACCCAAGCCCCGGGGGAGATCGGCAACTTTGCTATCGCCGCTCACAGAACAACCTACGGACGTAGTTTTCACAACATTGATCAACTGCAGACCGGTGATCACATCTTTGTCGAGACAGTTGATGGCTGGTACCGCTATGTCTATAGAAACTCTGAGTACGTGCTGCCGACAGGAGTCGGAGTGCTCGCCCCGCTTCCACAGTACGAAACCGTGACACCTGGCGAGCGAGTACTCACGATGACAAGCTGTAATCCCCTGTACTCCGCAGCTGAGCGCATTATTGCCTACGCGGTTATGGACGCCTGGTTTCCGCGTTCAGGGGGAATCCCCGCAGAACTCACGACAACGCCAACCGGGGAGACCAGCTAGTGTATGCATTGTTGTGGCGAAGCCTTCCCGGGCCCACATGGCTTCGAATAGCTGTGTGTGCCTGCCTTCTCGCTGGAGTTCTTGCGGCTCTCGTCGTGTGGGTATTTCCCTTCGTTGATCAGCTACTCGCACCCCAGGAAGTGACGGTTCAAGAGTGACAAAAGTGCTCGTTGTCGATAATTACGACAGCTTTGTGTACACGCTCAACGGTTATCTGCTGCAGCTCGGCGCAGAGACAGAAGTCGTTCGCAACGATTCATTCGGGCCAGAGATTGTCGCAGAGACCATCGCTCAGTTTGACGCGGTGTTGCTCTCCCCCGGGCCTGGGACCCCGGCCGACGCCGGAATCTCGATCGAGGTTGTGCGCGCGGCTATGGTGTCGGGTATCCCAGTTCTGGGTGTGTGCCTTGGCCACCAAGCGATCGCAGAGGCAATGGGAGCAACAGTCACGCACGCCGATGAACTCATGCACGGGAAGACGTCTCTTATCTCGCACGACGGCAGTTCCTTCTACAACGGAGTTCCCCAGCCCTTCACAGCCACGAGATACCACTCTCTGGCCGTCGTCGATTCAACGGTTCCCGAAGACCTCATCGTCACCTCGCGCACCGAAGGTGGAGTAATCATGGGCGCACGCCACGCGTCGCTACCTATTTTTGGGGTTCAGTTCCACCCCGAGTCGGTTCTCACCGAAGGCGGATATCAGATGATCGGAAACTGGCTCGCTGAAGCTGGCCTCCACGAGGCAGCCACAACCGCCGCGGGTTTGAGCCCGCTCATGCGCAGCTAGCTAGCGCGAACTAGCTAGCTGCTGCGCACTAAGTTATGGTGCTGCGCAGTAGGTGATGGTGATCGCCGACTTCTGCGGCGCATCGCCCTTGAGAGATTGGGACGTCACGTTTCCGCCCGAGCAGCCAGTGTCTCCAGTTGTACGAATTTGAAGTTGCAACGCACTCAGTATTGACGTGGCTTCGCCCACGGACTTGCCGACAACGTCAGGGATCTGAACGAGGCCATTCGATACAACAATGTCAACTGGAGTTCCAGCTACAACCTGCTCCGTGTTAGCCGGCGTAGACGACAGCACCGTATCGGCACGGATGGTACTTGAGTAGGTGGATGTGACGGAACCGAGAGTCAATCCGACAGCCTCAAGAGCGACTTGAGCATCAGCCTGCGTCATGTTGATGAGCTGAGGCACAGCGATCTTCTGAGCACCGCTAGACACGTAAACCTTGATGAGCTGACCCGGTGACACGGTAATGCCCGAGGGTGGATCGGTTCTCAAAATGACACCGGCTTGAGCGGAGTCATCGGATTCTTCAAGCCGCGTCGGCTGCAATTTTGCGTCTGTGATGGCAGCTGATCCGTCTTCCCAACTGAATCCGACAACATCGGGAACATCAATAGCTACGTTGTTGGTTAGCGCAGTAGGCGTGAGGTTGATCGTCCAGTAGCCCACCGCCACGATGATGACGAGCATGACAACAACGCCGCCCCAAATCCACGCGACGGGAGGTCGAGTTTGAGTCTGGACGGCTTTGTCAGAGTCTTGAGCAGTCAGTTGCCGAAGTGTCGCTTCTGACCCTGCGGTTGTCGTGGGGTTAACACCAAACAGGGTTGAGTTGAAGTCGGTGTTTGGGCCAGGGTGCCTCGGTGACAGCGCGCCTTGAGACGCGGCTTCCAGTTCCTGCCGAAACTCTGCCGCACTTTGATAGCGCTCAAAGCGGTCTTTCGACACTGCGCGCAGCGTCACGGCGTCCACAGCGGCAGAAACTTCGCGGTTGATTGAGCTCGGGGGAGGTGGGAGCTGGTTGACGTGCTGATAGGCGACGGCCACGGGGTTATCGCCAAAAAATGGAACACGACCAGTGAGCAACTCGAACAGCACGATTCCGGTGGAGTAGAGGTCTGTTCTTGGATCCACCGACTCGCCACGCGCTTGTTCGGGAGAGAAGTAGGCTGCTGTGCCAACTATGGTGCTGGTTTCTGCCAAGTTGGCAGAGGTCTCCGATATTGCGCGGGCAATGCCAAAATCCATGACTTTGACTTGACCAGTCGAGGTGACCATGATGTTGCCGGGTTTGATGTCACGGTGAATCACGCCAGCACGGTGAGAATACTCGAGAGCCGTGAGCACTTGATCGATGATTCGAATAGCTTCGGCAGGTGCGACCGGACCTTGAGCAACAATGTCTTTCAAGAGGCGGCCGTCTACGTATTCCATGATGATGAAAGGCAACTGCGTTTCGCTACCGTCGGCCGCGAGAATGGTCTCTTCACCCGCGTCAAAGATCCGCACGATAGTGGGGTGTGCCATTTTCGCCGCTTCTTGAGCCTCACGGCGAAAACGGCTGCGGAACGACGGGTCGAGCGCGAGAGTTGGTTTCAGCAACTTGATTGCCACGCGGCGCCCGAGCCTGGAGTCGACTCCGGCATAGACATCAGCCATGCCGCCGTGCCCGACGAGCGCGCCCACTTGATAACGACCAGCGAGCAAGCTAACCGTGGGGGCTACGCCTTCAGTCACAAAAAACTCCAGATCTACTTGCACAAATGCAATGCCAGTGTACTCGTAGGTCTACTTACAAGAGCGTTACTCGGAGGTGATCGTTACCACGTCGGAAGCCGGGGACTGCAGCTCGCCACAGAACACAATGTAGCTGACTGTTGTGTCTCCCGGTGTCGATGGCAACTTGATATCCAGCGAGGTAACTCCGGCACCAACCGGGTTGCCTGCGCCCTGCATGATTCCGTTCGACAAATTGAAGCTGTAGCCCGTCAGTGGGTGGCCGGCGGGACATCCGCCGAAACTCGCCCACGTCACAGTGACGACAGAATCTGTCGCGAACGGCGGCGAACCCTCAACAGTTACCGCAGCAGGTTTCGAGGGCTGGGGAATTGGTGCATAGAAACTGACGGCGATAATGTCGCCTGCTTTAACGTTTCCCGCAGGGTTGATTCGGTAGGACCGATCAACTTCGTCGATGCTTGGAGCGACGTTGCCGATGATGGCTTCCATGACAAGCCCTTGCGCCTCAAGCTTCGACCGCGCCTGATTTTGCGTGAGACCCAAATAGTCTGCTTCGACAAGGTTGATCGCTTCGACCGAAGGAGTAGGTGTACTCGGGGGGGAAGCCGAGGTCGGAGGTTTGCTCGAGGTCTCAACGGGAACCTCGGGAGCCGGGTTCGCGAGCAGTGCGATGAGAGTCGCGATCAGTACGACGGCAAGAACCGAAACGATAGCAACCAACGGCCAGGTCCACGGGTGGCGCTTCGAGACCTCGATCGGTGTGGTTGGTGTAGCTTCCAAGACTCGCGTGGCAGCAGTTGCTTGACCATAGTTTGGCCCGGCCGTTGCCGCGAGCGAGCCTGTCCCCAGAATGCCGGGAACTGCCGCGGCCGCTGCCGCAACATCCCCTCGACGCAGAGATTGCGCAGCTCGGGACAAGTGGGCCGCCGAGGCAGGACGATCACCGGGCGATTTGGCGAGACACGAATAAACAAGGTTTCTCACTGGCTCCGCGACAGTTGCCGGAAGCTCTGGCGGTGTCTCGTTGATTTGAGCCATGGCGATGGCAACTTGTGACTCGCCAGTGAACGGTCGGCGACCCGCGAGAGCTTCGTAGGCGACGATACCGAGCGAATATATGTCGGTAGTAGGCGAAGCGGGATGCCCACTCGCTTGTTCCGGGGACAAATACTGAACCGTACCCATGACCTGGCCGGTCGCGGTGAGTGGGACTTGATCGGCGATGCGAGCGATGCCAAAGTCTGTGATCTTCACCCGGTTGTCCGGGGTAATCAGCAAGTTGCCTGGCTTGATGTCGCGGTGGACGAGACCAGCAGCGTGTGCAGCCGATAGCGCGGCTGCGGTTTGGGCAACAATGTCGAGAACGCGGTCGGTGGAAAGAACTCGTTCGCGTTCGAGAATCGCGCTGAGAGCCTCGCCTGGGACTAGCTCCATGACGAGGAAGGCACTGCCTTCCTCCTCGCCGTAGTCGAAGACGTTGGCGATACCTTCGTGGTTGACGAGTGCTGCGTGTCGAGCCTCGGCACGAAAACGTTCGAGGAAGCCGGGGTCACCGAGATACTCATCCTTGAGGATCTTGATTGCTACCGTGCGCCCAATGACTAGATCTGTCGCTTGCCAGACCTCGCCCATGCCGCCAATCGCTACGCGACTGGACAGCTGGTATCTGCCCCCGAAAGTGAGCCCGCTAGTCGGTCTCATTTGTTTAGCACCGCCTCTAGTACTTTCTTCGCAATTGGAGCTGCGACCGTGTTTCCGAACGCACCCTGACTGAGTCCGCCATTATTTTCAACAACAACGGCGACTGCAACCTGAGGGTCATCCGCTGGAGCAAATCCGGTGAACCATAGGGTATACGGTCTACCGGGACCGTTCTCTGCTGTGCCGGTTTTGCCCGCGACGGCGACACCGCTAATTCTTGCATTAGTAGCGACCCCGTTGTTGACTCCGTTGACCATCATTTCTGAGAGTGTCGCGGAGTTCTCTGGCGAGAGTGGCGTGCTGTACACAGAGGGCTCAAGGGCTTGCCGCACCGTGAAGTCGGGGGCCAGAATGCTTTTGACCAGTGTGGGTTGCATAAGAACTCCTCCGTTGGCAATTGCTGCAGACACCATGGCCATCTGCAGGGGATGCACTCGAACGCTCGCTTGCCCGAAGGCCGAGAGCATAAGCGTTGGAGCATCGAGTCCTCGAGGGTAGACGCTCGGGGTTGTAGTTTGGGGAATGTTGAACGAGGAGCCGAAACCGAACTCCTCAGCCTCGCTCGCAATTCGGTCCTCCCCGAGGGCGGCTCCAAGTTGGGCAAATGGAATATTGCATGACAGACGAAGCGCAGTTTCGATAGTCGCGGTCGCCCCCCCGCCACAAGAACCACCTTCGGAGTTGGTAATTACCGAACTGCTGAGCGGGAGAGCCAGACTGCCGGGGTTGGGAAACTCGCTGTCTTTTGTGAATTCACCGCTCTCGAGAGCTGCAGCGGTAACAACAAGCTTGAAAACAGAGCCGGGCGGGTACAAGTCTCCACCGATAGCTCTATTGAGAAGTGGACGGGCGCTGGAAGACTCGAGCTCGTTGTAAGCGGCAATGACCTGACTGGTGTCGTGAACTGCCAAAACGTTGGGATCAAAAGCCGTCTTCGAAACTAGAGCGAGAATCTCCCCGGTTTTAGGATTCAGGGCAACGACGGCCCCCGCATTATTTCCGAGCGCGTCAAAGGCTGCCTGCTGAACCACGGGGTCAATTGTTGTCTCGACGGCGTCGCCCCTGGGGCTTTCTCCAGTGACGATGCTCATGAGCTGGTCGAGAAACTGAGAGTTCGAGGTGCCACTCAGCTCGTCGTTGAGTGCGCCTTCGATTCCCGTGTTGCCCTGATTGAGAGTGAAATAGCCGGTGACTGCCGAGTAGAGCTCGCCTTGAGAGTAGCTGCGTTGAAACGAGTAATTGCTATCCACGGGTGTTGACTCGGCGATGGGCTCGCCGTTCACGAGGATCGGACCGCGTTCTGCCGAGAAACTCGCATATAGGGTGCGTACGTTTCGGTCATCCACTCGAAGGGAGTCAACGGCCACAACTTGGATCACGCTGCTCGAAACAAACAGGGTGATGAACATCAACAAAACGACAATGCTTACGGACTTGAGTTCGCGGTTCACGAGCTGATCACCATTCTCGGTTGGTTGCGAACTGTGTCTGACAAGCGCAGCAAAAGGGCGACGATGATCCAGTTCGCCACGAGTGAGGAACCACCAGCCGCGAGGAACGGTGTTGTCAGGCCGGTGAGTGGAATCACCCTCGTGACACCGCCAATGACTATGAACACTTGCAGTCCGATAACGAAAGCAAGACCGACGGCCAGTAGCCGACCGAAGTCATCTTGGCCCGCGAACCCGATGCGGAACCCGCGAGAGATGAGAAGTAAATACAGAACCAGAATTGCGAAAAGTCCGACAAGGCCGAGCTCTTCACCCAGGCTCGCAATGATGTAGTCGCTCTCTGCGAGAGGAACAATCTGTGGCCGACCCTCGCCTAGACCCGTGCCGATGAGCCCGCCACTGGCGAGCCCGAACAGACCTTGCACAAGTTGGTAGCTTCCACCTATCTGTTCGTAAATGTCCTGGTTGAAAGCATCGAGCCACGCTGCAAATCTGTTGTTGACGTAACTCAGGGTCTGGCTGGCGACGAGAGCGCCAGTGAGGAACATGCCAAGACCAAGCACAATCCAACTTGCTCGTCCCGTCGCAACGTAGATCATCACGAGGAATAGACCGAAGTACAGCAGCGAGGTTCCGAGGTCGCGCTGGAAGATGAGCACTGCCATCGACGCGACAAACACCACGAGAATCGGTCCAAGGTCGCGCGCCCTGGGGAAGGTCATCCCGAGCACTTTTGTGCCAACCATTGAGAGGGAGTCTCGAGCGCTGACAAGGTAGCCAGCGAAAAAAATTGCGAGGGCAATTTTTGCAAGCTCACCGGGCTGGAAAGTGAGCGGACCGATTTCGATCCACAAGCGAGCACCGAACCGTGTTGAACCGATGACGGGAAGAAGCGGCAGCAACAGCAGGACAATACCTGTGAACATCGCGACATATCTGTATCGCTGCAACACGCGGTGATTGCGAATGATGATGAGCACCGCGATCGAAATGGCTATTGCGATCGCGGTCCAGACGATTTGGCGAACTCCAGCACCCTCCCAGCCTTCGTAACCTTTCGCGATATCGATGCGGTAGATCATCGCAATGCCGAGCCCGTTGAGAACTGTTGCTATGGGCAAGATAAACGGGTCGGCATCTCGCGCAAAAAACCTCAACACGAAGTGCATGGCAAAAACGAGAATTGTGAGGCCGAGCCCGAGATTCAGAATGCTCGAATCGACATAACCGAGAGCGCCCAGCTCCACGAGAGCAATAGCCGAAGCGTTAATCGAACACGCGATGATGAGCAGCATCAGTTCGAGATTGCGCATGCGAGCGGGAACTCGAATGCGAAGTTTGAGCGCTCCGGTCAGCGCGGAGATCGGGCCAGCGCTCGCAGCGTTGCCCGCAGTCGGTGTCGACACACTATTCGCCACTGAGTTCGGCCAATTGGTCAACTATTCGCTCAGCGTCACTCAAATTCGAGGCGCTGATCGTTCTTTCAATCGTGGATCGCGAGTACACCGACAAGCTGTCGAGAGCAATGTCGGTGTCGCGGTACAGCGTCGACAGCGAGATGGGGCCGACGTCTTGTTGAACGCCGCGGAAGATGGCGACGACTCCCTCGTGCTCGCCAACGAAATAGCGGGATTGAGTCCAGTTGTACCCAACCGCGAGTCCGCCGGCGATGAGACCGATGACAAGGATGACCGCTACAAGCCACGTGATTTGGCGACGCTTGGCCCTGCGACGGTCTTCGAGGATAAGTTCCTCGATGTAGTCGTCAGACTCGGGTTCGAAGTGACTGTCTTCGCCCTTCGTCGATTTGAGCGGATGCAGCAACAAAGACGGCAAGCGCATTGCTTTGCGAACCGGGTCGCCGTCGAACTGCAGAGGGGAAGCCGCGGAACCGACGATGAGCGGTGGATGGTGTGCAGCACTACCGGATCCATCGATGTCGAGAATGACAATAGTGACGTTGTCGGGGGCGCCCTGGTCGAGGGCGTCTTTCACGAGTTTGTCTGCGGCGTCGTCTGGTTGGTCGTGCGCGAGAAGCGCCGCGCGAATCTTGTCGTGGGAGACGTAACTGCTCAAACCATCCGAGCACAAAAGCCAGCGGTCACCGGGCTTGGTGTCCAGAATCTCCGTGTCGATCTCTGGAGTGGCGTCGACGTCGCCGAGCACTCGCATAAGGACTGAACGGCGGGGGTGAACCGCAGCTTCCTCTTCGGTAATGCGTCCGCTGTCGACGAGGCGTTGAACGAAAGTGTGGTCTGCCGTGATCTGCCTGAGCTCACCCTCGCGCAACAGATAGATGCGCGAGTCACCGATGTGGGCGAGAGCGACTTTGTCGCCAACAAGAACAAGCCCACTCACGGTAGTTCCCATGCCCGTGAGCTCAGTGTGATCAAAAACTGTTTCGGCAAGCACACCGTTGGCGGCGGTCAAGCCGGCGTGCAGTGCTTGCTCTGCTTCATCGGCGCTGTGGAAAGCCCGGTCAATAGTCACAATGCGCTGAATAGCGATCGCCGAAGCAACGTCTCCACCAGCGTGGCCGCCCATACCGTCGGCGACAACAAAAAGGTGCACGCCGGCGTAACCGCTGTCTTGGTTGTTGGCTCGAACCTTTCCGACGTGCGAAACGGCCGCGCTCTTACCCATTGTGGCCATTCACCTACCGCCGTAGTTCGAAACTCGTTGTGCCGATCTTAACCGGTGTGTTCATGGGAACCTGCGTCGGCACGAAAACTCGATCACCATCGAGGAAGGTTCCGTTGGTCGAATCGAGGTCCTGGATGACCCAACCGTCCTTCCACAGCAGCAATCGTGCGTGGTGAGTTGAGGTGTAGTCGTCGCGAATGACTAGTCCCGACTCGCTCGCTCGACCGATCGTCAACTGCTCCGGGGGAAGGGACAACTCAAGCCCCTCCTTGGCACCGCCCGTGATGACAAGGCGAGTGGCAAACACTGAGTTACCAGAATCGGACGACGGCGGGGGACTACTCCGTGGCGCGGCTGAGGGAGAAGACAGCGGGGGAGTTGGGCTGGTCGCGGCGAAGGCTGGGGCCGCGGCATCCTGCTGCTTTCGCACTTTCTGGCCAAACAGGTCGGTGCGCAGTGCATAAACCACGGCGAACACAAAGGCCCACATGACCCCGAGGAAGGTCAATCGCAAAAGCAGGAGGGTTAGTTCACTCACCGGTGGCGCCCCTCGCCTGGCGGAAAGCCGAGTTGTGAGCGAGGGGACACAGTGCTTGCTCGCACGGTGTCGGGCGCACTCGTGGGGCGAGGTCCTGAGCGGTGCTCGGTAGGAGCGGATTGGGCGAGCACGCTGAACACGATACGGGTTCTACCGATGTCTATGACGGAATCGGGCTCCAACGGCGCGGTGGAAACTTTGCGGCCGTTGAGCTGGGAACCGTTGGTTGAACCCAAATCGTTGACTTGAGCTCTCTTGCCATCCCACAAAATCTCAACGTGTTTGCGAGAAATGCTGGAGTCATCGACCGTGATGTCGGCGTCACTGCCGCGGCCGATGACCGTGTGAGAGCGCACAATCGGGTAGCGCTTGCCCGCGATGTCGACAACCGGATTCCACGACACTTCGCCTTTGACGTTGGTGGAGACTATCGACACGACACCTTGAGTGGCCTGCGGCACGTGCTCGAAGGTTATGGATATTCCGCCGGCAAACGAATAGTGCTGGGCGGCCGCGTGCTGTTGCACGAGCTGAGTCAACTCATCGATGAGGCTGTCGCCGATAGCGGTCATTCTCTCGAAATCGCCCGTCGCGAGCTTCACAATAAAAGTGTTGGGCACCAGAATGCGGTCCCTCGAAACCACGGCGGCTGTGGTGTCGAGCTCGCGCCGCAAGGCACTCGCAATTTCGACCGGCTGCAGACCGCTCTTGAAGGTCTTAGCGAAGGCACCGTTGACTGCCCGCTCAAGACCTCTCTCGAAGCTGTCCAGTAGCCCCACGGTTCTCCCTGCATTGACGACACTCGTGAAGTACTGATGTTAGTCGGTGGGGCTGAACGAGGCACCCCAACCGCAGTTCTCTGGCCGTATTCGGCGCGTTCGCTGTGATAATCTCTGTCAGTTGACCCGTGTGCTTAGGCGTGAAAAGTCGACAGCTACGCGCGAGTGGCGGAATTGGTAGACGCGCACGGTTCAGGTCCGTGTGTTGGTAACGACGTGGGGGTTCAAGTCCCCCCTCGCGCACAGATGGGCCCCCGATTGTGGGGGCCTTTTTGCGTGCCCGCGGAAAAGCCCGTTCGAAGTGTGGCGGACGCGGCTCACCGGTCGGTGACCAACACAACGACCTTGCCGGCGACCCTGCCCGTCTCGACGTAGCGGAGAGCGTCGGGGGTGGACTCGAGCGGGAACACTCGATCAATGACGGGGGTGAGGAGACCGGTATCCGCCCACTGGGCTAGCTGCTCGAAGTCGGCGCGATTGACCGTGGTGTTCATCGATGGCAGTACTTTTTGCGAGACAAAAACACCATCGATGAGCGCGCGGAGCAAGGGAGCAGCGGGGCCCAACACTTTGCCGTCGGCTGTCGCTCCGACGATAACAATCTTGCCGTGAGGAGTGAGCACCCGTCGCAGTGCGCGAACGCGATGATTGCCGATCATGTCGAGAATCAGGTCGTAGCGAGCATCGACCTGCCATTGCCCCGCCGCAGTGAAGTCGTCTTGTGTGTAGTCGACCACGTCGTCGGCTCCCAGGGTTTTCAGCATGTGAATGTTGTTCCCAGAACAGACCGCGGTGACATGGGCCGCGCCCAAAACTTTCGCGATCTGCACGGCGAGGTGGCCGACTCCACCCGAGGCGCCATTGACGAGCACCCGCTGACCGGGTTCGAGGGCCGCGACATCCCGCAACGCTTGCAGTGCTGTGATGCCAGCCATCGGGAGGGCTGCCGCTTGCTCGAAAGAGAGCGAAGCCGGCTTCAGGGCAAGACGAGTTGCCTTTGTGGCGACATACTCCGCGCAGGCACCAAAACCGATGCTTCCAAAAACTGCATCGCCGACAGCGAGACCTGTGACAGCTTCACCGACGCCGATAACCTCCCCAGCAACATCGGCACCGAGGGTGTTGGTGGTTTTTGGTTTCGTGAGCCCCATGCCGGGCCGCATGAGATACGGCTCCCCCCGCACGAGGTGCCAATCGAAAGGGTTGAGCGATGCGGCCCTGATTCTCACGAGAACCTGGTCGGATTCAGGAACCGGAGCATCAACCTCATGGAGAGACAACTCCTGGGGCGAACCGTAAGTGTCGTAGGTTATCGCGCGCATCTCGTCCCCAAAATATTTACAGTGTAAGTATGCGCTACAGCGTAGGCTTACGGCGTAAGGGTTGTCAATGAGGAGTCGAGTGTCCGTCAAGCGAGTCGCCACCCAGAGCGGAACCCGCACGACCCTCACGCGCGACCGAGTTCTAGAGGCCGCAATTGAGTTGGCGGATGCTTCGGGCATTGAGTCGCTCAGCATGCGAGTCCTCGGGGCACACCTCGGTGTCGAAGCGATGTCTCTCTACAATCACGTGGCCAACAAGGATGACCTCCTCAACGGCATGTGCGATCTGGTCTGGAGAACTGTTGACCTCGCTCGTACGGAGACCGACTGGCAGGCGGCGCTACGAACAATCGCCATTTCGGTACACGACGCTTTTCTTGCGCACCCATGGGCGGCGCGAGAACACGGAACTCGAATGAGCGAGACGCGATTACGCTACGTGGATGCTCAACTCGCACACCTTGAAAGCGGCGGCCTGAACGCTGAGGCAGTTTTCCATGCCCACCACACGCTCGACGGATACATCCTCGGCTACTCCCTCCAGGTCATCGACTTCACGGGAGAACAGCCGGAGGCAGAAGCACTGTTTCACTCTCTCTCGCACGAGCTCCCGTCACTAACCGAGCACTTCAGGCAACATGGCTTGCCGCAGACACGAGGCTTCGAGGTAGGTCTCGACCTCATCCTTGATGGCTTGGTGTACGGGAATACTTCGGCGACACGGCCACTTGGTTCTTAGTAACGCACGCTGCTCGAAGCGGGCGCTCGGAAGGGGAGCACGCCATGTCTCGCAAAACAACGGTCATGATTGGCAGTATCGCAGCGGGAATCGGGCTTATTGCTGCGATCGGTGTTGGGGCATTCGCCTTCACGAACATCACCGCGGTCGCGCCCATTGAGGTCGAGCAACCAGAAGCCATCGTGCCGCCTCCCGCGCTCGACTCCACTCCGTCACCCGATGCTGAAGCAGAGGCTGAGACGGGCCCGATCGTGCTCGCCGAAGGCACTTTCGTTGACGGAGATGCCGTGCACCGTGGATCTGGCACTGTGTCTGTTATCGACGACGGTGAGCAACTACTCCTCGTGTTTGGCGATGACGTTTCTATCACTTCTGGCCCCGATCTCTTCGTCTATCTCTCGCCGAATGCCGCGGGAGAGGATCTGGGCGAATTTGTCTCGCTCGGCCAACTGACGTCAAACGAGGGCACCCAGGCTTACGTCTTGCCCGACAACGCCGCCGATTTCTCGACCGTCGTGATTTGGTGCCGCGCCTTCAGCGTGACATTCGCCACGGCTGAACTGGCCTAGGGCGCGGACGACTAACCCGAGTGCTTACCACGCTGGTTGGTGGTCGTCGTGGTTTCCCGGCTATCTGTCACAAACGCTCCCTAGGCTGAGAGCATGCGCCTCATCCTCATTCGCCATGGACAGACGCCGTCCAATGTGGGCGGCCACCTCGACACCGCCGTGCCAGGACCGGGCCTTACTGAGCTCGGTCACGAACAAGCCGCCGCTTTGCCCATGGCTCTCGCTGGCGAAAAGATAGACGCGATCTACGTGTCGAACCAAGTACGCACCCACCTCACGGCAGCCCCACTCGCGAAAGTCCTCGGCACTACACCTGTCATTCGAGACGGTTTGCGCGAGATCTCCGCGGGCGACCTCGAGATGCGCAACGACCGCGAGTCCGTCATGACCTACCTCGGTGTGGTGCGCGGCTGGGCGCACGATTTATCCCTCCGGGTACCAGGGGGCGAGAGCGGCCACGAAGTGTTCGACAGGTTTGATGGTGTCGTGCGCGAGATTGCGGCATCCGGAGTGCACACCGCTGCGATTGTGAGCCATGCCGGGATGCTGCACTTCTGGGTGCCGGCCGTCGCCCTCAACATTGACGCGGAATTCTCATCGACTCACCAGATCACCAACACGGCCGTCATCGTGCTCAACGGCAACCCCGACGACGGCTGGCAGGTCGAGAGTTGGGTTGGGCGCGCGATCGGCGGGCTCGCGCTTACCGCGCTCGACGCTGACGGGCCGACGGCCGACGGGTAGTGCCGCTGGACTAGGCACTCGTCGTGGCTGCCGGTGCGCTCGCCGCGGTTTTCTTTCCACGGATGACAAAACCGAAGCCCGCGGCAATGAAAAACATCAGCACGCCGTAGACGGCTGCCGGCAGTGACATTTCGACGCTCAGCAGCACAGTCTGCGCAATCACTATCGCGAGAGTCGCGTTGTGAATACCGATCTCGAACGAACTCGCGATCGCCTGACTCTTCTCCACCTTGAGCAGCTTGGGCACGAGGTAGCCGACCGAGAGGCTCACGAGGCAAAACAGCACCGTGATGCCAGCGAGCTGCACGAAGTTTTCGGCGAGAATCTCGCGGTTCGAGAGCACCGAACCGGCGATGACGACGACAAGAATGACGACCGAGGCTATGCGAACAGGCTTGTCCATGGCGTCGGCAAACTTCGGCTTCCACGCGCGCACGAGCATGCCCAAAATCACGGGGAGCAGCACGATCGCAAAAACCTCAACGGCTTTCGCAAACTGGATGCCCAACTGATCGCCGCCCGGCACAAAAAACGCAATGGCGAGGTTGGTGATGATGGGAAGAGTGAATACGGCGATCACCGAGTTGATGGCCGTGAGACTGATGTTGAGAGCCACGTCACCGCGGAACAAATGGCTGTAGAGGTTGGCCGTCGTGCCACCCGGGCTCGCCGCGAGCAACATCATGCCGACGGCGAGAATCGGTGGAAGCTGAAAGGCAAGAACGAGGCCGAAGCAGATGCCCGGCAAAAGAATGAGCTGACACACGAGAGCGATAATCACCGCCCTGGGGTGTTTCGCCACGCGCGTGAAGTCGCGAGGAGTGAGGCTAAGCCCGAGCCCAAACATGATGATGCCGAGGGCGACGGGTAGTCCGATGGTGGTCAACGCTGATCCCATCGCACCAGTGTGCCCTACTTCACAACCACAGCGCTAGGGCGCGGCTGCGGTTGCCGACTCCCGTTTCTCGGGCGCGGCCGTGGCGGCGATGAGGGTGTGCAGCGAATCTCGAATCTGCTCGAGCTCGGCCAGTTGCATCCCGAGCCGTGCAATGATTTGCGGCGGAATGCCCTCGGCTTTCGCGCGGAGGGCGACTCCGGCTGCGGTGAGCGCGACGTCGAGAGAGCGTTCGTCGTGGGCGTTGCGTTCTCTAGTGACGAGACCTGAGGACTCGAGGCGTTTGAGGAGTGGTGAAACCGTTGCCGGTTCGAGAAGCAGAGTTTCGCCGATGTCGCGCACGGTTCGCGGGCTCTTTTCCCACAACGCGAGCATCACCAAATATTGCGGGTGGGTGAGGCCGAGCGGTTCAAGGAAAGGGCGGTAGACGCCGATGACGCTGCGCGAGGCAGTCGCGAGAGCGAAACAGACTTGGCGGTCCAGCGCGAGAAGGTCGGGGTCTGACATAGACTAAGTCTACAAACAGTTAGTGCACTAACTAATCAGTGTGATGGTCACTGGTCAAAAACCATTGAGCAAGAAGGGGCGAGAATGACGCAGCGCGAGTCACACAACAAACAACCGTGGTGGGATCGCCTCAATCGACGGCTGTTTCCCTATCTGGGGCCGCCGCCGCTTGGCCCCTACAACGAAGAGCCTTTGCCTCCCGTCACCGAGAAAGCGTGCCCGCTCTGTGGCAACATCATGAGCGAACACACTTTCGCGCGCAGCCAAGACCACAAGTCCACCCGAATGCACTGCCCACCGACCGCGGCCTAGCCCCCTTAGCGGCCCAACACCGCTCCCGGCCTCGTCACGCGCGACTAGTGCGCAGTGTCGCTGGCTCCCGGCAGCGGCCGTGCGAACGTCGAGAACATCCCGGCGACAACGATGAGGGCGAACACGAGCAAAAATGCTTGCAAGAGGGTGACGTGTTCTGCGAGGTAACCGAGCACGGGCGGGCCGACGAGAAACGCAAAGTAGCCGATAGTGGCAACGGCGCTCACTCGGGCGGCCGAGTTCACGGGGTTGTCGCTCGCGGCAGACACTCCGAGAGGGAAGCCGAGCGAAACCCCAAGGCCCCACAGGGCACAACCGATCGCGACGAGCACGAAATTGCCGGAGAAAATCACGAGCAACACTCCAGCCCCGGCCAGAATGGCGAGAACTTGAAGAACCCGCACTCTGCCGAATCGGTCAACGTACGGCCCGCCAAACAACCGGCCAACAGCCATGGCCGCGATGAAGACAATGAAACACGCTGAGGCTAGAGCGGGCGCAACGTTGTAGCCATCGACGAGGGCGAGGGGCAGCCAATCATTTGCGGCTCCTTCGGCAAAAGCCATGCCCAAAACGATTAGCCCAATGAGCAGAGTGCGCGGTTCGAGCCACACTGACAGTCGTGATCTCGACGACGTGCGACCCTCGCCACCGCCAGTGCGAGGCTCTCGGCCCGTAGCTCGCGGCAAAAAGCGGAGAACCGCGAGGGGCGAAATGACAGCGGCGATACCAAGCACACCCAAATGCCACCAGACGGGAACTTCCAGAAGCTGCGCGAGAGCTCCCAATCCGCTACCGGCGAGAGCGCCCAGAGAGTACGCACCATGAAGTGAGGGAAGGATGCTGCGCGCGAAGGCCGTCTCGAGAGCCGCACCCTCAACGTTGAGGGCCACTTCGGTGAGGCCAAAACCCACGCCGGTTATTGCCATTCCCGTCGAGACGAGTACGGCCCCATCCGGTCCGAGCGAAGCACCGAAACCGACGATCGCGATGCCGAACCCGATGAGACTCGCACCAACACCGATGACCGGCCTCCCGCCGAACCTGGCCACGAGAGTTCCCGCCGAAAAGAGGCCGACCATGGAGCCAACCGAAAGCCCAAAAATGATGAGCCCAATTTGCCCGTTGCTGATCTGGAGCAACTCGCGAATATCAGGAGTGCGCGTGACCCACGACGCAAAAGCTACTCCGGATGCCGCAAAAGTGACGTAGACGGCAAGGCGCCACTTGAACACCGCTGAGTCGACGGCTGCGTGTTGGTTCACTCGCGGAACAAGCGTGTGATGAGTTCAGCGGGAGTGCCGACAACATCGAGAGCGCCTTCGTGCTCGGCCTCGGTGCCGTAGCCCCACTCGACCAAAATTGTCGGAACACCGTGTGCGGCAGCACCCTCAATGTCGTGGATGCGGTCACCAATCAGCACGGGCCGCGACAAGTCAGCGCCGAGAGCGTCAAGTCGTACGAGTGCTTCTTCGACCACGTCGGCCTTGGCACTTCGAACTTCATCGGCTGAAGCTCCCGTGATGACGTCGAAGTAGCGGGCGAGGTTGAAGTGCTCGAGGATGAGCGTTGCGGGCAGCTCAGGCTTGGAGGTTGCGAGCGACATCAGTAGTGGGCTCTCGTGAATCTTTTTGAGAACGCCTCCAACTCCGGGGAACGCGGTCGCGTCGTACGCGCCATCGTTGAGGTACTTCTCCCGGTAGATCACAAGTGCTTCGGCAGACTGTTCTGGGGTAAGTTTCGCGATGTCACGGAAAGAGTCGAGGATGGGCGGGCCCACAAATGCGATGAGCTCTTCGGAGCTCAAGGGGGCGAAACCGAGTCGCTCAAAAGTGTATTCAAGGGTCGCGGTAATACCAGGGGCCGAGTCGACTATGGTGCCGTCGAGATCGAACAGAATGCATGTGAATTCAGAAGTCATTTGTTCTCAGCTTACGGACAGATGACCCGTTCAACCGCTAGGGTTTTGGGAGCGCTCCCATGACAGGTAGAACGTAGGCAGGAAGAAGTCACCGTGGACTCCAAAAAACTGACACAGACGATTGTTGGCACGCTAGTACTCTCGGCGCTGGTGGCGCCCAGTGCGGCGTGGGCCGCTGGGGCAGGCGCGCAGCTCGGCTCCGTTGCATCCGCCACGACAGCGTTCGGCGACGAGCTCGTACCGGGTGGCACCTTCGATAGCGGCTCTGCGCCATGGTTTGTCACGGAAGATCTCACGGCCGACGCAAGCACCGGTTCTCTGTGTGTGGACGTGGCGGGTGGCACGTCGAACCCGTGGAGTTCCATTGTGGGTGTCGACAACATTCCCATCGTCAAGGGAAAACACTACGACCTGAGTTTCACGGCCGTCGCCGAGACTGCTGACCCCGTGACCATTCGTGTGCTTGTGCAGCAACCCGTCTCACCGTGGAACGCCACGTACGAAGCCAACCCGAGCGTTGGCGGCGCGGATACCGAGTTCAGCTACACCTTCACGTCGACAATGGACCTCCCCGAAGCGCAACTTGCCTTCCAGATCGGAGCGGCAGACGCCGATTGGTCGCTGTGCCTCGACAACGTTTCGATCGCCGAAGGCGATGCTCCAGAAGCCTTTGTGCCAGAAACCGGCCCACTCGTTCGAGTGAACCAACTCGGCTACCTCACCACGGGGCCGAAGCGCGCAACTCTCGAAACCGATGCAGCAGAAGCGCTTGAGTGGCAGCTGCTCTCTGCGAGTGGAGAGACCGAGGCGACCGGGCGCACCGAACCGCGAGGCGAGGACCCGACGGCGGGAGCCTCCGTGCACGTCATCGACTTCAGCAACGTGATATCCCCCGGTGAGGGATACACGCTCGTTGCCGACGGCCAGACGAGCTACCCCTTCACTATCGGCACCGATCTCTACAACGAGCTGCGCACTCAAGCGCTCAACTACTTCTACTTTGCCCGGAGCGGCATTGAGATCGTTGACTCAGCAGGCTACGAGGGTTACGCGAGAGCGGCCGGCCACATCGATGTTGCCCCCAATCAGGGCGATGGAAACGTGGGATGCCAGAGCCCCGAGCCGTTTATGCAGAGCTGGACGTGCGATTACACGCTCGACGTGACGGGCGGTTGGTACGACGCAGGCGACCACGGCAAGTACGTCGTCAACGGCGGAATCGCCGTGCACCAACTGCTCAGCACCTGGGAGCGCGCGGTGCGGGTCGGTTCTGAGGGCACGCTTGGCGACGGCACTCTTGTTGGCCCAGAGAAAGCCAACGGCGTGCCCGACATTCTTGATGAGGCGAGGTGGGAATTGGAGTGGATGCTCTCCATGCAAGTTCCCGCAGGCCTCCCGCTCGCGGGCATGGCGCACCACAAGGTTCAAGACAACGAATGGACGGGACTCCCGTTGCTCCCCGCAGATGACCCCAAACCGCGTCAGCTGCACAGGCCGTCGACGGCTGCGACTCTGAACCTCACGGCGGTCGCTGCCCAAGGTTCTCGAATCTTCCAGGACATCGACCCCGAGTTTTCGGCAACTCTGCTGGAGGCCGCGCGTGTGGCGTGGGCCGCGGCCGAACAAACACCCGACCTCTATGCGCCGGCATCCGACGGAAACAAGGGCGGCGGGCCGTACAACGATGACGATGTGACCGACGAGTTTTACTGGGCTGCGGCCGAGCTGTACCTCACGACGGGTGAGGCCGAGTTCGAGGCATCCCTCGAAAGCAGCCCCCACCACACCGGCGACATCTTTTTTGTGAACGGTTTCGACTGGGGAAAAACTGCGGCTCTCGGTCGCATGGACCTCGCGACAGTCGACAACGAGCTGCCCGATCGTGATGCGGTGCGCGCCTCGGTCGTCGAGCTGGCGGATCGCTACGTGCGCTCGCAAGCGGGTGAGAAGTACGGTCAGCCCTATGCGCCGCGCTCGGGCTATACGTGGGGCTCAAACAGCAGCATCCTCAATAACCAAGTAGTCATTGCAACGGCCTACGACATCACGGGGGACTCGACCTACCGAACCTCGGTGCTCGAAGCTATGGACTACTTGCTTGGTCGCAACGCGCTCGGCCAGTCGTACATCACGGGCTACGGCACGGTGTTCTCAGAAAACCAGCACAGCAGGTGGTTTGCCAACCAGCTCGACGACGACTTGCCACACCCACCCATCGGTAGTGTCGCGGGTGGCCCCAACTCGGCTCTGCAAGACCCGCTCGCGCAACAAGTGTTCAGCCAAGGGTGTGTGCCCCAACAGTGCTACCTCGATGACATCGCGTCGTACTCCACCAACGAAATCACCGTGAACTGGAACTCGGCCTTGTCGTGGGTTGCATCGTTTGTGGCCGATCAGGGCGAGAGTGACGAGAGTGCCCCGGCGCAGCAGAGCGACGACACCCCGAACATCGCGCTCATCATTGCGATTGCGGCAGGCATTGCACTTCTCGTCGGCGGACTCGTGACCTGGTTTGAGGTGAGGCGACGCCGAAACCGCGTCTAAAACAGTCGCGAGTGTGAGTCGTCGAGGCCGCGCATCTCGTCGTAGTCCAAAACTACGCACCGGATGCCGCGATCCTCGGCGAGCATCCGCGCTTGGGGTTTGATCTCCTGAGCCGCAAACACTCCGGCCACGGGCGCAATGCGAGGGTCGCGGTTCATGAGTTCCAGGTAGCGAGTGAGCTGTTCGACACCATCGATGTCGCCGCGCCGCTTGATCTCGATGGCGACACTCGCGCCCGTGGCATCGGTAGCCAAAATGTCGACGGGGCCGATGGCTGTCATGTATTCGCGACGCACGAGAGAGTAGTCGTCACCAAGAATCTGAATGTTCTCGGCGAGTAGCTTTTGGAGGTGCGCCTCGACGCCGTCTTTCTGGAGGCCCGGGTCGATTCCGAGTTCGTGTTTGCTGTCATGTAAAACTTCGTGAATCGAAATCACGAGAAGGTCAGCGGTTTTGGCTTGAGCAACCTTCCAGATCTCGGTGACTCCCGCTTCGGCCTGCTCAGATTCAGGTTCGAGCACGGCGATCGAGCACGGCGGGCTCATCCAGTTGAGCGGCTTGTAGCTGAGAGCGTCGGAGTGCACGAGCACGCTGCCGTCGGCTTTGAGAAGGAGCAGCCGGGTGGCGAGGGGGAGGTGAGCCGAGAGTCTTCCGGCGTAGTCAACCGAACACTTCGCAATTACAAGACGCACAGATCGAGCCTACGGCAGTGGGCGGGGCGGCCTCGCAGCCGAACTCACGAGCAAACCGATCGCGAGAAGTGCGGCTACGGCAACAAAAGCCTCGGGGAGACCGAAGTGCTCGCCAAGGAGCCCGAGGATGCTGGGCCCAATGAGCCCAGAAATCGTGGCGACTGTCGCTACTGCGGCGACCCGTGCAGCGGCGTTGCGTGGATCATCCGAGGCCGCGGACATTCCGAGCGGGTAGCCGAGGGAAGCGCCGAGCCCCCACAAGGCGACGCCCGCAAAGACGGCGAGCTCGACGTGCACAAGCACGACAACGAGCACTCCGACCCCCGCGAGAGTGAAGGCCAGCCGGAGCGCTGCGACGCGACCGAAGCGGTCGACAAACGATCCACCAAAAATGCGCCCGACAAACATCGCTGCAGTGAAGACCGTGACGGCGCCGGCACCAGCTGCGGGGCTCCAGTCGCGACCCGTGACCATCGCGAGGTTGAGCCAACTGTTGGCTGTTCCCTCGTTGAAGGATGCCGCGAGCACAATGAGCCCGATGAGCAGGGTGCGCGGCTCAACCCACACGCGCATCCTCTCGGCAAAACCGGGAGCCGCTTCTGTGCTGTCGTGGCGCAGTTCTGCGAACCACCCGATGACAACAACCGATACCGTGAGAGCGATGACCGCGATGACCGTGAAGTGGATGGCGATTGTTACGTGCCCCGCTGAGGCGAAAGCGCCAAGTCCCGCGCCAACAAAGGCGCCGACGCTCCAGGCCGCGTGGAACAGCGGCATAAACGTGCGGCCGGTCGCTCGATCACTCGCGGCAGCCTCGAGGTTGATGACGATGTTGGTTGTAGCGATTCCCACACCGTAGATGAAGAGGGCGATCGCACCGATGATGGCGTTGCCCGTGAGGTTTGCAACGATGCCAAAACCGGCAATGCCGATCGCCATAAACGATTGCGACAGAATCGCCGTGCGGCGCTCGCCGAGGTGTTCGAGCACGTGGCTCGAGAACAGTAGCCCGATGAACGCACCGAGCGGAATAGCCGTGATGAGCACACCCATCTGGGCCGGCCCAAAATCGAGACTGGATGCCACGGCGGGCGTGCGTGACGCCCACGTTCCCAGCACGAGTCCGTTGACCATGAAGATCGCGAACGTGGCGAGTCGCCACCGCGCAATCGAGGGCGGCCGTGACTCCAGAGAATTGGCACTCGCCGGGACTGTCGTTAGCCCGCCCGTGATAATCGGGATGGGTGATGTGGTCACGCTATGGGGCTCGACTTCTGAGGTTCGCGGGCGGCTCCCGACGCTATGCCGGCAATAATCACCAGGACAAGAACCACGAGCAAAGCATTGAGCAGGCCAACAGCCTCACCGAGAGCGCCGATGAGCGGCGGGCCGATGAGGAAAGCGACGTAGCCGATTGTCGCGACGGCGCTCACTCGAGCGGCCGCCGTTGCGGGGTCATCGGCGGCAGCAGACATTCCCACCGGGAAGCCGAGGGCCGAGCCGAGGCCCCAGAACACGATTCCGACGATGGCCACCCACAGAGTCGGGCCGAAGATCACCATGATGAGACCGATGATGGCGAGCACCGCCGAACCGCGCAAAACGGGCACGCGGCCGAATCGATCGAGAATGACAACGCCTCCCAAACGGCCGACGGTCATAGCTGTGACAAACACTCCGAACATGAGAGCGCCAATGTCATTGCGCACGCCGTAGCCATCAACCATGGCGAGCGACAACCAGTCATTCGCAGAACCTTCGGCGAAGGCCATCCCGAGCACGATAAGCCCAATGAACAGAGTGCGGGGGTCGCGCCAGATGCTCAGACGATCGCGCCAGCTTGACGAGTCCCGGTCACCGGGGGTGCTCTCTTCGCCTTCGGCGACAAACCTCTCGGATTGAATCGAGCGCACGGCGATGAGGGCGCTCGAGGCCATAACCACAGCGATGAACGTGATGTGCGCGACTATCGGCACGGCGAGGAACTCGGCGAGGGCTCCGAGCCCCGCGCCGATCATGGTGCCGAAGCTGAAAAACGCGTGGTAGATCGGCATGATCGTGCGGCCGAGGGCTCGCTCATTGGCGGCGCCCGAGACGTTCATGGCGACGTCGGCCATGCTGAGTCCTGCGCCAAAAATGGTGAGCCCGACAAAAACGAGCACCGAGCTTGGCCCGACGGTAGCCCCGATGCCCGCAATGACGAATCCGACGGGGCCGATCGTGAGACACATGGCAATTGCACGGCGAGCACCGAAGTGGGCCACAACGTGGCTCGACGCAAGCAAACCCACGATCGAGCCGAGTGCCACTCCAAAAATGAGAACGCCCATTTCGAGAGTGGATGCGCCCAGTGCGTCTCGAACTGCGGGAACACGCGAAACCCAACTCGCGAGCCCCAGACCACAAATCGCGAAGATCACAAACATTGCATTGCGCCACGCAAGTACGTGCTTGCGCGTGAGAACACCCGTGGTCGCAAAAACGTGGGGTGGAGTGCTCTGGGTCATCGGTGGTCCTGAGGAGTGAAAGGTCCTGCGGCTGATCGCCTGCAGAAAGAGGTCGAATCGATTCGATCGAATCGATTCGACTAAGATACCAACCCATGAGTGAGCCAGCAAACACCAGCGCGGAGAGGCCAACCCTTGCGGCCGTCGCCGAGCGTGCTGGAGTCTCGCCCTCCACGGCCTCTCTGGCCTTCAGCGGAGCAGGGCCGGTCTCCGACGCGACCAAGGCACGAGTGCTCAAGGCTGCAACCGAACTCGATTACGCGGGTCCGGACCCCCGCGCGCAATCCCTGAGGCGCGGCCGCTCGGGAATAGTCGGCGTTGTGCTCGAAGACAGCGTGAGCGAAGCCTTTCGCGACCCCATGAACATCGCGACCCTTGACGGCATTTCCGACGCGATAGCCGCGAGTGGATCAGCTCTGCTCCTCCTCACTGATAACTCCGAAGGCCCGGCGAGCCTCAACACTGTTCCCGTCGATGCGGTTGTGCTCATCGGCTGCAGCACAAAACTCGCGGGAGCAGTACAGACGTTTCGGCAGCGCGGAGTTCCCATGGTTGGAATCGAAACCGAGCCCATGGATGGTGTGCTCTCGATCGACCTGGACAACAGGCCAGCGACGCGCGTGCTCGCCGAACACCTTCGGGAGCTGGGCCACTCGCGAATCGCCACCGTGACACTTCCGCTCGACTCTGCACACTCGCGAGGATGGTTGAGCCCCGAACGCGAAGAAAACAGCGAGGGCTACACAGCGTCTCAGCGCATTCTCGGAGTGCGCGACGTGTTTCCTGAAGCGACGGGGTGGACGGCATCCGCGAGTACCGTCGATGAGGGCTATCGAGCGGGGCTCCAGATTGTGGACGTGGGCCTCGATGCCGCCACTCGCCCGACCGCGATCGTCGCTCAGAGTGACCTTCTTGCCGTTGGAGTCATTCGCGCGGCTACCGAGCTTGGCCTTGAAGTTCCGCGCGACCTCAGTGTGGTGGGCTTCGACGGCGTCAAACTCGACGGCATCGCGCCGATCGATCTCACCACAATGGTGCAACCCGCTTTTGCCAAAGGAACGGCCGCAGGGCACGGCCTTATTGATCTCCTCGAAGGCAAAGCCGTGGCCCCTCGAGTTTTCGGAAGTGTCTTTCACCTCGGGGCAACAACAGCTCCGCCCGCCGGGTGAGGCAGTTTTCGACCCACCGGCAACTCAATCCGAATGTGCTGATTGCGGCGTGCCACTAGCGTCGCGCGCAAAAAGGAGTAAAGTCGCCGCTCGGAAAGGCTCACAGTGACCGTCGCGTTAGCGCACAAACATCGTCGCCAGTTGCATCCGGCTCAGGCCGTGGTGATTGGCTTCCTCACCGCAATTAGCGCGGGAACCGTGCTCTTGTTGCTCCCCATCTCGACTGCCACGGGTCGTAGTGCGAGCTTTCTCGAAGCGCTATTTACTGCAACCTCCTCGGTGTGTGTGACGGGGCTCGTCATTGTTGACACACCGGTGTTTTGGAGTCCCTTCGGGCACGCCGTGATTTTGCTGCTCATCCAAGTTGGTGGCCTCGGAATCATGATCTTTGCGTCACTCATTGGACTGGTTCTTGCTCGTAAGCTTTCGATTCGCGGCCGAGTGACGGCGGCGGCTGAAGCCAAGAGCATAGGCATGAGCGACGTGCGCGGCCTCGTCAAGGGCATCCTGTTCATCAGCCTCACGATCGAGGCTATTGTCGCCGTGCCGCTCATTCTGAGGTTCTGGCTCACGTATGAGCACTCGCTTCCCGACGCGATCTGGCTCGGAGTTTTCCACGCCGTCTCTTCCTTCAACAACGCGGGTTTCGCCCTTTTCAGCGACAGCCTCATGGGCTTCGCCACCGACCCCGTTATTTGTCTTCCCATCTGCGCGGCCATCATTTTGGGCGGACTCGGATTTCCCGTGATCATGCAATTGCGCAAAGAGTTCACGAAGCGCTTGCACTGGAGCATGAACACCAACATCGTTGTGTGGGCTACCGTCGTGCTGCTCGTTGCGGGAACCGTTTACATCTCGGCCATCGAGTGGAACAACCCCGGAACCCTCGGGCCCATGAACCCCGCGGAGAAACTCCTCGCCGGATTCTTCCAATCGGTACAGACCCGCACGGCAGGGTTCAACAGCATCGATGTCGCCCAGATGGATGCCGCATCCTGGGTTGGCATGGACCTGCTCATGTTCATCGGCGGAGGCCCGGCCGGAACCGCGGGCGGTATCAAAGTTACGACCTTCGCGGTGCTGTTTTTTATCATGTACACCGAGTTGCGCGGCGATGCCGCCGTCAACATCTTCGGCAAAAGGCTCTCGCGAGCCGTGCACCGTCAGGCCATCACCACGGTGCTCTTGGCCGTCGGTGTCATCGTCCTGTCGGCCGTCATCCTCATGCTCATGACCGACATCAACCTCGACAACATCCTCTTCGAAGTAATTTCGGCTTTTGCCACCGTCGGCCTGTCGACGGGAATCACCGCCACGATCCCACCCGCGGGCCAAATGATCCTGATCGTTCTCATGTTTATCGGCCGACTCGGCCCCCTCACACTCGGCACGGCGATAGTGCTCAAAAAGCGTCAGCTCCTTTACGAACTTCCCAAAGAAAGGCCCGTCATTGGCTAACTCACTGTTTTCTGGTTCCGCGCGCCCCTCGCGAATCGCAGAAGCCGACTCCGTCGCAGTCATTGGGCTCGGTCGCTTCGGCACCTCGCTCGCTCTCGAACTCATGGCATCGGGCACCGAAGTTCTCGGAATCGACGGCAACGAAGAAACCGTACAAAAGCTCAACGGACAGCTCACTCAAGTTGTGCGCGCCGACGCAACCGACCAAGAGGCCCTGCAACAGCTTGCCGTTCACGAGTTCGACCGCGTGGTTGTCGCCATTGGTTCCGACATTCAAGCGAGCATCCTGACGACAAGCGTTCTGCTCGGATTCAAGATTCCGCAATTGTGGGCCAAAGCGGTGAGTGACCCTCACGGCAAGATTCTTGAACAATTGGGTGTCGGGCACGTGATCTACCCCGAAAAGGACATGGGTCGCCGAGTTGCTCACCTCGTGCGCGGAGCCGCTCTCGACTACATCGAAGTCGACAAGGACTACGCCATCGTCAAGATGAGCCCCAACAGTTTGCTCGTTGGCACCCGCCTCGGCGACACGGGAATCAAGGCCGCTCACGGCGTGACAGTTCTTGCCTTCAAGCGCGACACAGAACCCTGGCACAACGCTGAAGCCGACACGATTCTGAAAGCTACCGACACCGTTCTGGTCGCTGGCCCGACCAAAAAAGCCGAGGGATTTGGTCAGCTCATCTAGAGCTAGCACTCAGCAACAATCGGCTTAAGCTTGAGGGCATGAGTGAACCCTCCGCACACGCCGACGAAACCAGCCCCGACACCCTCGCTACCGGCATTGCGTTCGAGGAGCTTGATCCCTCGATTCGCCCTCAAGACGACTTGTATCGCCACGTCAATGGCAAGTGGATCAATCGCACAGAGATTCCGAGCGACAAGGCTCGGTATGGCTCCTTCTATCTCCTCGCTGAAGAAGCAGAGCAAGCCGTGCGGGACATCATCGACGAAGCTGTGGACGCGGCTCCCGGTACCGAAGAACGCAAGTTCGGAGACCTCTTCGCGAGCTTCATGGACGAAGACGCCGTCGAAAAGCTGGGCGCGGCCCCGCTCGCCCCGCTGCTCGAACTCGTTGCATCCGTCACCTCAATCGAGACACTTCTTCCCGTCATCGGAAAGCTCGAGCGCGGCGGCACGAGCGGATTCATTCAGGCCTTTGTCGACAACGACCCTGGCAACCCCGAGCGCTACCTCGTGTTCCTCGAACAGGGTGGACTTGGGCTGCCCGACGAGTCCTACTACGGCGAAGAAAAGTTCGCCGACATTCGACTCGCTTACGTCGCCTTCCTCGAGTCGATGTTGTCTCTTGCTGGAATGACCGACCCGGCTGATCGAGCGCAGCGCGTGTTCGCTCTCGAAACCGAGATCGCGGCTACCCACTGGGACAACGTGAAGTCTCGCGACAGCGAAGCGACCTACAACCTCGCCGCGTGGAGCGACGTCACCGCGACATCCCCTCTTCTTGAGGCGTGGCTCGACGCTATGGATGTGCCGGCCGGCGCGTTCGCCGAGGTTGTTGTGAGGCAACCGAGCTTTGTTGAAGGCGTTACGGCCCTCTTCACGGAAGACCGCCTCGAAAGCTGGCGTGACTGGCTTCGCTGGCAAATCATTCGCTCGAACGCCGCATATCTGTCGGGTGACTTTGTTGCTGCAAACTTCGACTTTTACGGCAAGACCCTCACGGGAACCCCAGAGCTGCGCGCGCGCTGGAAGCGCGGAGTCTCGCTCGTCGAAGGAGTGCTCGGCGAAGCCGTCGGCAAAATCTATGTCGAGCGTCACTTCCCGGGCGCTGCCAAAGAGGCCATGGATGTGCTCGTGGCCAACCTCGTTGAGGCCTACCGCCAGAGCATCACCGCTTTGCTGTGGATGGGTGAAGACACTCGCAAGCGGGCCATCGAGAAGCTCGAGAAGTTCACTCCCAAAATCGGTTTCCCCGTGAAGTGGCGCGACTACTCCACGCTCGAGATCGACCCAACAGATTTGCTTGGCAACGTGCGTGCAGCTAACGAGTTCGAGTTCCAGCGAGAGCTCGGCAAGATCGGCAAGCCTCTCGATCGCGACGAGTGGTTCATGACGCCACAGACCATCAACGCGTATTACAACCCAGGTTTCAACGAAATCGTGTTCCCCGCCGCAATTCTGCAGTACCCCTTCTTCGATGAGAACCGGGATGCAGCAGCAAATTACGGCGCGATAGGCGCGGTCATTGGACACGAAATTGGCCACGGGTTTGACGATCAGGGCTCGAAGTACGACGGCGACGGCAGGCTCATCGACTGGTGGACTGCAGACGATAAGGCCGCCTTCGAAAAGCTCACGGCGAGCCTCATCGATCAGTACAACGCTCTCGCTCCGCTGCAGACTCCCGACCATCACGTCAACGGTGCGCTCACCATTGGCGAGAACATCGGTGACCTCGGTGGATTGAGCATTGCGTGGAAGGCATACCTTCTGTCGCTCGGCGGTGAAGAGCCACCTGTCATCGATGGTTTCACCGGTGGCCAGCGGTTCTTCTTGTCGTGGGCTCAAGCGTGGCAAATCAAGGCTCGAGATGCAGAAGTCATCAGGCTCTTGTCGATCGACCCCCACTCGCCCAATGAGTTCCGCTGCAACCAAATCGTGCGTAACATAAGTGACTTCTACGACATTTTTGGTGTCACCGAGGCAGACGCACTCTGGCTCGACCCAGAAGACCGCGTAACCATCTGGTAATTGCCCCACCCGAGCACGTATGTAGAGGCCTGTTTGTGACAGAGCTATCGAGAGTCCGCGAGCGTTCGGAGCGCGCAAAACTTGCCCGCCAAGGACGCCACGAGAGTGATGCGCGCGCTCCGAAATTTGCGGGAACATTTGCAGCGCTCGGTCAACTTGCCTACGAGGGTGTTGAAGTGTCGGCGAGCGTTCTCGACCTCACCACTGGTGAAGCACTTGTCGCTATCGACGATCGAATCGTTTTGCCAACCGCGAGCATCGGCAAAGTGTTGCTGCTCATCGAAGTGTCGGCGCGGCTGTCCGCCCGGGATTTCTCCGGATACGGCATCCTCGATAAAACACCGAGGGATCTCGTCGGTGATAGTGGGGTGTGGCAGCACATGCAAGCTCCGGCTCTTCCTGTCGCCGACCTCGCAACGCTCGTCGGTGCAACAAGCGACAACATGGCAACCAACCTCTTGCTGTCGCGAGTTGGCCTTGATGCCGTTCGACGTCGGAGCGAATCTCTCGGCCTCAGCCGCACGGCTTTACTCGACCTCGTGCGAGACACGAGAGGCCCCGACGATGCACCCCAATTGTCGGTTGGCTCAACCGCCGAACTGTCATGGTTGTTTGGCGCGCTCGCGCGAGGAGAGGTCGTTGATCAAGCCACGAGTCAGAGAGTCATGGGATGGCTCTCGCTCAACTGTGATCTCTCCATGGTCGCGAGTGCCTTTGGGCTCGACCCTCTCGCCCATCGGATGCCCGACCACGACACCCTCCTCGTAAACAAAACCGGCACAGACATAGGCATTCGCGCCGAAGTTGGCGCTTTGCGCGGGGTGCGAGCCTCGGTGTCGTATGCGGTATCGGCGCACTTCCCGGACCGCGATTTGCAGTCCAGATTGCGAGTGCTCTCGGCCATGCGCACCGTTGGTGAAGAGTTGCTCGACTATGTCCACTGACCCCACGGCTGAGCAACCAGAGGGTCCTGTTGTCATCGTTGGGGCTGGCATCTCGGGTCTCGTAGCGGCACGCCGACTCGTGCTTGACGGGCACGATGTCATCGTTCTTGAGGCGAGCGATCGGCTGGGCGGCTCGATCATGCACCATCGCGTCGGTGGAATCGACCTCGACGCTGGGGCAGAGAGCTTCTCCACGAGCGGTGGGACCGTCGAGCGGCTCGCGACTGATCTCGGACTTGGCGATGCCGTCGTGTTTCCAGAGAAAAAGCCCGGCTGGATTTACCCAGCAACGGGTGACGCGTTCGCGCTACCTGCGGTCAGTTTGAGCGGAATCCCCGGGGTGCCGTTGGCCAATGACGTCACACGAGTCATCGGGGCGGGCGCCGCAACACGGGCTTTCCTTGGCGACGCACTCCTTCCGGGTGTCGTCGGCGCTAGGTCGGCAACACTTTCCGACCTCGTGCGCACTCGCATGGGAACTCGAGTGCTCAACAAACTTGTTACGCCGGTGATTCACGGTTCCAAGGCGATAATGCCGTCCGACCTCAGCCCGGACGAAGCCGCACCCGGGCTTACTGCCGCTGTGCGACGGGAAGGATCGCTCGCGAGAGCCGTCAGAGACATGCAGTTGCGTGCCATTGATCGCACCGAGAGTGCCGGAATTCGCGGTGGACTCTTTCGTCTCATCGAAGAGCTCACGGCCGACCTCGAAAGGTTCGGCGTAGACATCAGGCTTGGCAGCAAGGTCACGTCAATGGAGGATGGCGTCGCGTGGGTTGGCTCTCGCGCCGTGCGCGGCACAATCCTCAACACGGCCCCCGAGCTGTCCGCGACACCCCTCGTGCTCGTCACGCTGGTGCTTGACGCACCCGAGTTGGATGCCGCCCCCCGCGGAACTGGCGTGCTCGTTGCTCGTGGGACCCCTGGCATCCGCGCCCGCTCTTTGGCCCACAGGACTGCGAAATGGGCGTGGCTTCGCGAGCGCGCTGAGGGAAAACACATTGTGCGCTTGAGTTATGACGAAACCCTTGATGACGCGGTAGAGACTGCGCGAGTGGATGCTGCCGAGCTTCTCGGAATTCACCTCGCGCCGTCGAGTGTTGTGGATGCAGCCGAAACAATCTGGGCTGCGGCGGCGTCGTCCGCGAACAGCGGAGTCACGAAGGCAATAGCTCGAGGTCTGTCCACGGCGACTGAACTCTTCGCAGACGAGATTCAGTAGGCGGGACTACGCTAGAAGGAACAACCGAGAAAGTGAAACGGAGAACACCATGAAAGGCAAGATCCTTTTGGTGGTTGGCCTTGGGGTCGGCTACGTACTCGGTACCCGAGCGGGCCGCGAAAAGTACGACAAAATGAAGGCCGCAGCGTCGGCCTTCTGGAACGACCCTCGAGTCAAAGCCCAAGTGGACAACGTCGAAGGCTTCGTGAAAGAGAAAGCTCCCGAAGTGTCGGAGTTCCTCTCGGACAGCGCCAAAAAAGTCGTCGGTTCAGTGACTGGTTCGAAATCGACTCCGGCACGCAAGCCAGCCGCGAAATCGTCGACGGCAAAGTCGACGGCGTCGAAAACGACCGCCTCAAAGTCCACGACTACTAAGTAGCCCGTCATGAGCTCAGACCAGTCCCCACGACGCTCGCTGTTCAAGCTCATTGCAGATCTTCCAGGATTTTTGGTCGATCTCTTCAAGAGCGAGCTTGAACTGCTCAAGAAGGAAATAACCGACAAAATCAAGCTTGCGGGAGTGGGCCTGGGCCTTCTGGCTGTTGCGGCAACTTTCGCTTTCTTTATGACGGGAGTCCTTGTCGCGGCGGCGGTGCTCGGTTTGGCAGAAGCCTTGCCCGGCTGGGCCGCTGCCCTCATTGTGGCTGGCGTGCTCTTGCTTCTGACGTCGCTGCTCGCGTTCCTCGGCGTCATGTCGCTCAAGCGGAGTACGCCACCGACACCCACCGCAACAATCGCCAGTGTGAAAAAAGACGTGGATGCCATTACCGGCACCGGAAAGAGAGGCTCAGCATGAGTAACTCCATAGAGTCACAGATTGCCGCTAAGCGTGCGGCTCTCGAAGAAACACTTGACGCAATCGAAGACAAGTTCAACGTTTCCAAGCAGGTCAGTGAAGTGACTGAGCGCGCGAAAAAGTCTTACGGGGCCAACCCGGTCCCGTGGATTGTTGGCGCTACAGCAGTGGCGATTGCTGTCGCGGGCCTCGTGGCCTGGGCAGTTCTCAGCGACGACTAATCTCAGCGCTGATTGACCTCAGCGACGACTAGAACTTTTATCACTCGAGTTCCACACTGGCTTCTGCCGGAGAGTTCACCATGAGCACATTGAGTACAGGCCCTATTAAGGTCGGCACGTCCGAAGATCCTCTCGCGGTTGCCCGGGCCCAGTCCGTGGTTTCCGCTCTGTCGAGTGGGAGCAAAAACAAGCCAGCTGTCGATGCGGAGCTCGTGATGCTTGAGGGTGTGTTGAGTCCCGTGCAGGCCGCCCTCGCTGGCGGTGAGGTTGATCTTGTGGTCGAGTCGGCGAGCTACGGAGAGCCTGTCGTCGAGTCGATCGCCGTCGCTGCTTATCCCAAACGTGGAGACTCGAGAGACGCTCTGTGTGCCGCCGACTCTCTCACTTTCGACACTCTCGCTCCCGGAGCGCGAGTTGTTGTAGCGAGCGCACGTCGGCGGGCTCAAGCGCTCGCGCGAAGGAGTGATGTTGTCGTGGACGTTCTCGACAACAACATCGCCGAACTCCTTTTTGCCGTGGAAAGCGGCGAGGCGACGGCCGCAATTGTCTCTGCGGCCGATCTGGACAGGCTCAACAAACTCGACGCCGTCACCGAGTTCCTGGGTAACGATGGCTGGCCGACGGATGCCGGCCAGGGTGCCCTAGCGGTGCTAGTGCGCCGTGGCTCGGAGAAGCTCGTGAAGTCCCTCGGCCACAACCCGACTCGCACCATTGTTGAGGCGGAACGTGCCGTGCGCGATGCCCTCGGCGATACCGCTGCGCTCGCGGGTGTCTACGGCATCATCGACGACGGCCTGCTGTTTTTGTCTGCTCGTGTGTACGCGCCAGACGGCAGTGCAGAAGTGACAAGTTCACACGCTCTCTACCTTGACGATGTGGCGCAACCAGCTGCAGAACTCGCGATTCGTGTTGTTGACGAACTAGTCTCTCTGGGTGCCCATGATCTCGCAGCTACGTCAGCATGACCCGATCCGCTAAACCTCTCGCCGGTTGGCGAGTGCTTGTGCCGCGCGGTGGTCGCTGGGGCGACACCGTCGCGGCAACCTTGCGCGGCCACGGCGCGGTTGCTGTTGTGGCGCCTCTCATCAACTTTGAGAGCGCCGAGAACGCTCAAGTGTTGGCCAACGCTCTCTATGACTTGCAGGATGGCCAATACACGTGGCTCGTTGTCACGAGTGCGACTACTGTCGACATTCTGATGAGCCAGAGCGTTCGAGTGCCTTCATCGACTCGCATTGCAGCCGTTGGTGAAACGACGGCAGCAGCACTCACTCTTGCGGGATACAAGGTCGATTTTGTGCCGGAGCTCGACAACTCCTCGCGTGGACTTGTTAAAGAGTGGCCTCGCACCGAGATCACTGGCCGCGTGCTTATTCCACAATCTGACATCGCTGAGCCGACCCTCGTAAGCGGCTTGGCCAAGCTTGGTCTCGCGGTCGAGTTTGTGTCTGCCTATCGCACGGTTGGTGTGCCCGTGGCGGAGCACGTGAAATCAGATGTTGCTTCCGGCCGGATTGGCGCGGTGTTGATTACGTCGGGAAGTGTCGCGCGCCAAGTCGCGGAACAGCTTTCGCCGTTGCCCGCGGAAACCGTTGTGGCCTGCATCGGGCCGCGCACTGCCTTCGACGCTCGTGCCGCAGGCCTTGCCGTCGATGTGATCGCAGAACTGCGCACTGCGGACTCGCTCGTCGAGGCTCTCATTGAGCACGTTCGAGCGTAGCTCGGCGCGAAGGTGCAGTCGAGCGTAGCTCGGCGCGGGTTAGTAGCCTCGCTTAGACCAGCACCGAAGCGAGCAACAGTGCTGCTCCGATAAACGGTGCAGCGCCTTGAATGAGTGCGGCTTTCGCCATGCGCCTGTTGGTGCTCACGAGCACGACACCTGCTCCCGCCATGATGAGCGCGCCAAAAACTGCGACTGCAACCCCCGCTTGATCACGGTCGGTCAGAGCAATGAGTGCAACGCCGACGAGCGTGCCTATGGCGATGAACAGGTTGTAGTAACCCTGGTTGAAGGCCCATGGCTTCACAGTTTCGGCATCCTCTGCACTCTTCACACCGAATCGCTTCCAGCTCGAGGGCTTCGACCATGACACGGATTCGAGGTAGAAGAAGAAGACGTGCAGGAGAGCGCCGAGGCTCACGAGTACGGAACCTGCGACAAGGAAAACTGTGTTCATTTGTTCAGTTTTGCACGTCAACAACGGTGCGTCCACGCACCGCGCCCGACACTATTCGTTCGGCTACGGCTGGTGCTCCGGCGAGTCCAACAATTGTCGTGAGCGAATCCAGCAGCCCGAGATCCATGACTTCGGCCAGTCGTGTCCACGCTTGGTGACGAAGCCCTGCCGGGCAGAAGACGGAGTTGATGCCCGCGAGGGTCACCCCACGCAGGATGAACGGCATCACCGTGGTGGGAAGGTCCGACCCTTGAGCGAGCCCACACGCGGCGACAACACCTCCGTAGCGAGTTTGTGCGAGAGCGTTTGCGAGAGTGTGGCTTCCTACCGAGTCAATGACGGCATCCCACGTTTCTGTTTGCAAAGGTTTGCCCGCATCTTTGAGGCGCGAACGATCCACGATGTCGACGGCGCCCAGCGAGCGTAAATATTCGTGTTCGCTTTCTCTGCCCGTCGAGGCGGTTACGTCATAGCCGAGAGCGCTCAAGAGCGATACGGCGATTGACCCAACCCCTCCTGCCGCGCCAGTGACAAGAACTGTGCCTCCTGTCACCCCGAGCCGTTCGAGGGCAAAAACCGAGAGCATGGCTGTGAATCCCGCTGTGCCGATGGCGGCGACGTGAAGATTGCTGAGTGGCTCCGGAACAGCGACGAGCCAGTCGGGTGATACGTATGCAACTTCGGCGAGACCACCGTTGTAGTTTTCACCGATGCCGCAACCGTTGACCAGCACTCGATCACCGGGAGCGAACCCGGCGCCATCGTCGTAGACGTCGGTGACGTAACCAACGAGATCGATGCCGGGAATAAGAGCACCGGTGCGAATGACGCCCGGTCTGCCAGTTAGGGCGAGACCGTCTTTGAAGTTCACACTCGAATATTCGACGGCGACGCGCACGCCAGCGCGCGTGAGCTCTGCCTCATCCATCGATTCACGGAGTGTGTGGCTCAGTGTGCCGTCGTCGTTGCGAGAAACCCATAACGCTCTCATGCCGCCAGCCTATGTCAGCGCCGAAGGAAGTCGAGCTGAAACCTAACCGAAGAGGATGCGTGCTTCGTCGTAGCGTTCGTCCGGAACAGTTTTTAGCGTTCCGAGTGCGTCCTCAAAAGCCACTTCAACGATTTCTGTACCGCGCAAGGCAACCATGTAGCCCCAGTGCTCGGCAAGAGCGGAGTCCAGTGCGGCCATTCCGAGTCGTGTAGCGAGCACACGGTCGAAGGCCGTGGGGGTTCCACCGCGTTGAATGTGACCGAGGGTTGTTGCCCTCGTCTCGATGCCCGTGCGCTGTTCGATGATTGGTGCGAGCATTTCGCCGATGCCACCGAGCCGCGGCCGGCCGAAGGCGTCGAGGCCGCGCTCGCTGTGCACGTCATCCATCGAATCGAGGCTGAATCCTTCAGCGACAACGACGAGGGGAGCGCGCCCGCGATCGTGAGCCGACGTGACCCACTCAACAATTTGATCGATGCTGGTTTTGCGCTCGGGGATAAGGATGGCATGAGCCCCCGAAGCCATTCCGGAGTGCAGAGCGATCCACCCAACGTGACGGCCCATAACTTCTGCGATCATGCAGCGATCGTGGGAGTCGCCAGTGGTGCGCAAGCGGTCCATGGCTTCTGTCGCAATTTGCACTGCAGTGTCGAAACCGAAGGTGTAGTCGGTTGCCGAGAGGTCATTGTCGACGGTCTTGGGCACTCCCACAATTTTGATTCCCGCATCGGTGAGCCTCTTGGCCGCAGCGAGGGTGCCTTCGCCGCCGATTGCGATGATCGCGTCGATGCCGTGTTCTTGCATCACGTGGTTGATGCGGTCAGGCCCACCGTTTCCCTCGAAGGGGTTGGTGCGAGAAGTGCCAATGATGGTTCCACCTTGTTTGTGGATTCCCTTGATCTGATGGCGACCCAACGGCACGATGTCGCCCTCGACGACACCCTTCCAACCATTGCGGAAGCCGACGAAATCTTCGCATTTTCCAGTCTGGTGACCAGACAGAACAATTCCGCGGATGACGGCGTTGAGCCCGGGTGCGTCTCCGCCGCTAGTGAGGATGCCGATTTTCATGTCTCTATCTTGTCGTATTCGGCGCGTACACCTAACTCACCAAAAAAAGAGGTCGCGCGCAGCATACTCACAGCAATATAGTTGGCGCGAGTGTCGTGACCTTGCTTCACGCCATATCGCACCCACATCCCCCTTTTAGAGGAGCAACGTTATGACCGAAACACCAGCACCCGCGGCCCCCGCAGTAGTCCCCGGCAAGTCCCTCGGCGTTGTTGCGCTGATCCTTGCAATCCTCCCGTTCCAGCTCATTGGCCTCATCCTCGGCATTGTCGCTAACGGTCAGTCGAAGAAGGCCGGCTTCAAAAACGGTCCGGCCAAGGCTGCAATCATCGTGAGCATCATCCTCATGGTTCTCGGTCTCATCATCGGAATCATTGCGGTCGCCAGCGGCGCAGCGCTGTTCGGCGGCTTGACCGACATTTGCAGCACGTACGGTTCCGGAGAGTGGGAAGTCAGCGGAGTGACCTACACCTGCCCGTAGTCTCACCAAAAAGCGCCCCGACCTCTCGGTCGGGGCGCTTTTTTGTGGCGTGCCTAGATTGTTGTGGAGAAAGTTGCCACGTGCGCGGCGCATGCGGTGTCGGGAGCGTGTTCCTCACACACCACGAGCTGCTCGCGGCACGACAGCTCGCGACAGTTGCGCATGTTTTTTGTGGCGGCGTCGCACACGTAACACCGCCCGATGACCTCCGCGGCATTCGTGAAGTCCATGGAGATTCTGTTGTCGAAGACATAGAGCGAACCTTTCCACAGGCCTGAGTCTCCGAACGTTTCGCCATAACGCACGATGCCGCCGTCGAGTTGGTAAACCTCGTCGAAGCCTCGTTCAACCATGAGAGCCGAGAGCACTTCGCAGCGAATGCCGCCCGTGCAATACGTGACGACGGGGGTGTTTTTCAAGTGGTCGTATTTGCCGCTCTCCAGCTCGGCAACAAAATCGCGAGTGGTCTCTACGTCGGGAACAATCGCTCCCTCGAAGCGGCCAATTTCGGCCTCGAAAGCATTGCGCCCGTCAAAAAATGTGACGTCGTTTTTCTCGATAAGTTCGTGCAGCTGGTTGGGGCTGAGTTTTGTGCCGCCACCGACAACGCCGTTTTCGTCAACCTTTAACTCTCCGGGAGCTCCAAAGCTCACAATCTCGTCGCGAACCTTGACGCTCAATCGTGGGAAGTCGTCGCCGTTTCCTTCGCTCCACTTGAGGTCGACTTTCGAGAATGGGCCGTACTCGCGAAGTTTGCGAGCGTACTTTTTGACATCGGCGAGTTCGCCACCGACGGTGCCGTTGATGCCATCCTTCGAAATCAGGATGCGTCCACGCAAGCCAAGCGACTCGCACACGTCGCGCTGCCACAACCTGACCGCTTCGGGGTCGGGCAACGGAGTAAACACATAAAAAAGCAAAATTTTGGGAACAGCCACGAAACCAGTGTAAATCCGCTGGCTGAATCCCGGGTCTACGCTTTGATCGTGAGTACACACCCCTTTGCCGCTATTGCCGACGCCAACTACGTTTCTCTCCGAACGTTTCGAAAGACGGGTGTGGCTGTTGACACTCCGGTGTGGTTTGCGGTGTCGGGTGATTCTCTCGTCGTGACAACCAATCGCGACCTCGGCAAGGTCAAGAGGATTCGCCACACTAGTGACGTGGAGCTGAGTGAGTGCACGATGCGCGGGGTTGTCGCCGATGACGCTCCCATGGTTCTCACAACAGCAAGCATTGAGGACTCCGACGAAGCTCGAGCAGAGTTGCACGCGGCGCTGCTGGCCAAGTACGGCTTCATGTACCGCATGATGACCTTCTCGTGGCCCTTCTCGAAACCGAAGGAACCGACCTCGGTGCTTATTCGGCTTAAGCCTCGCAGCTAAAGAACGCGTAGTCCTCACTGCCTGGAGTTGTGAGGTTGTGGTCGCGAATCACGGTGAGCGGAGGCAGCGATGGAGCTGCGCAGACATCGTCGATAGAGCCACGCAACTCGTCAACGTATTCGATGTTGAGCACGGCAGTGCCGTACACCTCGGTGTACACGGCACACTCATCCCACAAGTGACACGACTCCGACACTTCGAAGTCGAAGCCTGCCTCGTCTCTCCCGCGGGCACCCAGTTCTGCGGTGTTCTTTTGACCCGCGGCGAGACCATTGGTGTGGGCGATGGCCACGAGTTTGGTCGCTAGAGCGAGATTGTTCTCGAGAGTGAGCACGCTGCCAGATCTCGAAAAGGAGTCGAGGTTGTCGAATTCGACGGCGTCGTAATCGGAAGTGGCACACCGCACAATGCTCTCGGTGAGAATCTCGGCGATGGAATCTCGCCCCGACTCACTCGAGGTGTCGAGCAAAAACTCGTCGGGCCAGCCTTCGTCGACGAGCGGTTCGCCGTCGGCCGTGCGCACGAGCAACTCGGGGTGGTCAGTCAACCAGAACGCGCCATCCTCACCCGGCTGGGTTTGAAAACCGTTGACATAACAAATGTTGTAAAGGCCGGTAGCAGGTTCATCGGTGGAGTCCCGCGCGACGATCGTGACACCTGGCGCGGGCTTGTAGCCGCCGCCGAGCTGATAGTCGACTCCGCCCGAAGTGGGCAGTGGAGCAACAACAGCGGCAGCGCTGGAGGGGGAAGAGGCGGCCGTTTCACTCTCGCTCTGCTCGGCAACTGTTGAGCATCCCGATAATGCAGCGAGCACGACAGCACTCAGCGCCATGGTCGCGAGGGGAGTGATAGCTACTGAAGGTGACGGGGAACGCATCCGGCCAGTGTAGGTGGTGGGACATAGGCTCTCACTGTGGATGCCGCACCCCTCACGACGCGCTACACCCCAGCCGCGCCCGTGCACCTCGAGCAGACGCTCAGCCCGCTGCGGCGAGGAACTAACGATCCCACGATGCGCTTTGTGCAGGGCAGCGCGTGGCGTACGTTGCGCACGCCGCTCGGCCCAGCGACCCTACAGTTGCGGCGCGGGACTGGCCCCACGGGAGGCATCGAAGCGACGGCGTGGGGTGAGGGTGCCCAATGGGCTATCGCCGGTGTTCCGGAACTTCTTGGCGAGGGCGACGACTGGTCGGGCTTCGACGTCTCGCACGTGCCGCTACTCGCCGAGACGTGGCGCAGAAACCCGGGGCTCAGGCTTTTGCGCACGAGGCAAGTTTTCGAAATGCTACTGCCCGCGATTCTTGAGCAAAAAGTGACGGGGGTTGAAGCACGTCGAGCGTGGCGGCAACTGATCCTCGCGCACGGGGAGGTGGCACCCGGGCCCGCCCCCGAAGGGATGCGCGTGTTTCCGACGGCAGAAGTGTGGCGCCTGGTGCCGTCGTGGGAGTGGCACACCGCGGGGGTGGGGCCTCAGCGTTCGGCGACTGTCATGAGGGTGGCGCGAGTTGCGGCATCCCTCGAAAGAACACTAGACGTGGGGCGCCACGGGCAAACTGCGGCGGTTCGCCTGCGCTCGATCCCGGGCGTAGGTGTGTGGACTGCCGCCGAAACCACTCAGCGAGCCCACGGTGATCCCGATTCACCGAGTGTTGGCGACTACCACCTGCCCGCCATCGTTGGGATCGCCCTCGCGGGTTCCCCGGTCGATGACGACGGGATGCTCGAACTGCTCGAACCGTGGGCTGGCCACAGGCAGCGGGTCATGAGACTCATCGGCCTCAGTGGCGTGGCAAAACCTGCGCGCGGCCCGCGAATGACCATCCAGGATCACCGGCGGCACTGAGCACTGCCAGCACTATGCACCGCCAGCACTGACTCGTGGCGGTACTGGGCCAGTTACGCCTTCTTTTCTCTTTTCTTGCGCGGTGGCGCAACAACCTTCTCTTCGGCCGGCGGCACGTTCCACACCTTGACGATCGCCCACGCGACCGCCGCGATCGGTACGGCGAGCACGGCTCCGGTGATGCCGCCGACGATTGTGCCTGCCGTCAAAGCAACCAGAATCACGAGGGGGTGCAGCTTGAGGTTTTGCGCCATGACGACGGGCTGCAAGAAGTTGCCTTCGAGTTGCTGCACGCCGACCACGATGATGATGACGATGAGGGCAACGAAGGGGCCGTTGGCGACAAGCGCGACGAGGGCGGCGAGCACCCCGGCGAGAGTTGCACCCAAGAGCGGGATGAAAGCTCCGAGGAAGACGATGACGGCGAGGGGGAGGGCCAGGGGAACGCCGAGGATGGCGAGACCAATACCGATGGCCGTGGCATCCACAAAAGCAACGATCGAGGTTCCGCGCACGTAACCACCCAAGACGGTGACACTCGTGTGGCCGATGCGCTCTCCACGAGCCTTGCGTTCGCCACTGAAGGGGGTGAGGAAAAACTTCCAGATGGCGTCGCCGTCTTTGAGGAAAAAGAACAGGATGACGATGCCCAAAATGATGCCCGCGATGACGTTGCCTGCTACGGAAACTCCAGCGAGTGCGCCGGAGCCAAACTGCGCACTCGTGAAGAAGTCGAGAATGGCGAGGCGGGCATCTTCGATTTGAGCGGCGTCGAAGGGGAGCGGTCCATTGACTAGGAACTCTTGAAGGGTGTCGAGACCCTTGATGGCCGAATCAACTAATTCGCCCCACTGGTCGCGCACGGCAAACACTATGAGAGTGACAACCCCACCGAGGACGATAATTCCAGTGAGAAGAGTGATCCATGCCGCCGCGATGGGAGGGAGCCCCTTGGCGCGCAGCCACGAGATTGCCGGGGCGCTCGCCGCCGCAACGATGAGGGCGATGAGCACGGGGATGACCACGAGCTTGAGCGTGACAAGCGCGTAGATGACGACAGCGGCGAGCCCGAGAACGAGCAGAACCTGCCCGCTGCGAAGTGCGAGAGCTCCGAACCGATCGACCCACCGACCGGCGAGATCTTCACTCGCGTTTTGTGGATGCTTGACTTCGGCTGGAGATTCCTTAGTGGTTTTCAACAAACGCATTCCTCCAGCGTAGGCGTGAGTTGTGCTCGGAGGTACCCCGTTCGGGCAACTACACAGACTGGCTTATAACCTGACGCGATGCACATGTTTTTTCGCACGGTCTTTCACATGCTCCGCGGGCGCTTTGCGAGCCGCGTCGACATTCATGACATTGGCCGCATGACGCTTCGAGTGATGCCGACAGATCTCGATGTTCTCAACCACGTCAACAATGGCGTCTACCTTTCCCTCATGGATTTGGGTCGTATGGATCTTCTCGTGCGCTCGGGCGCGTGGGAGAGGTTCAAAAAACTCGGCTTCTACCCCGTCGTTGCGAGCGAGACGATCACGTTTCGCAAGTCGCTCCAGCCCTGGCAAAAGTACGTCCTAGAAACGAGAGTCGTTGGCTACGACGTCAAGGCTGTGTTCATCGAGCAGCGCTTTGTTGTCGATGGGCAGATCTTTGCCAGGTCGCACGTGAGCAGTCGCTTCCTCAAAAAGACCGGCGGAGTGGTGACAACTGCCGAGCTTTCCGAGGCTCTCGGCGTTGACATTTCCACCTTCCATCCGGAGCCGTGGATCGCCGAGTGGGCGACAACAGTTGCTTTGCCACCGTCGCGAGCTGAGGCTCCAAGCGTCTGGGACGACTGAGCGCTCTAGCGGAGTCCCTGAGCAATCAGCACAACACCGAGAGCGGCAACAATCACGTTGCCGACGAGCGCGGTCATGGCGTGAACACGCGGGCCTGTGCGACCGCGGAGTAGGCCGCCAATGCTTGCGAGTAGAGCTTGCCACGCGAAGGAGGCCCCACCGACTCCCGTCACAAAGAGTGCCGCTGTACGCCAGTCGAACGACAGCTGCACGAGCCCTGTGGTTATTGCAGCGAAATACACGAGCGTCGCGGGGTTGATCACCGTGAGCCCAAAAAACACAACGAAACGCGGCCATAGATTCGAATTCTGGATCCCGCCGCTAGGTGAGCTCGCCGCGCCCTCGGCCGCGCCCGCTATGGGTTGGTTAGTCAAGCCGTGGGCAAGACCGCGCCCTGCCATGACAAGGAGGGCAACACCGCCAACGATCGTGGGCCACGGAGCGATGCTCTCGATGAGCGGAGATGCGGCAGCTCCCGCCGCTATCGCGAGCGCGCAATACAGAACGTCAACGACGGCAACTCCCGCCGCAGCGGGTAGGGCGCGTACCGCGCCAAACCGCACTCCCTCCTGAATAAGGAGCACGCTGATTCCTCCCAACGGAATAGCGAGGGCGAGACCTGCAACAATCCCGCTTGACAAGGCGATCACAGCATTCATGACGCCCAGTGTGGCTTCCGTGTCTCCGGGTCACAGCGAAAGTCACCACAACACCGCTATATTTTCTGTGTGGATGACGTTGACAGGCATATTGTTGCGATTCTGCTCGAAGATGGCAGAGCTTCGTTCAGTGCTATCGGGCGAGAAGTCGGGCTAAGTACCAACGCCGCCGCCGCGAGAGTGCGCCGTCTCGAAACCTCTGGCACCATTCGTGGGTATCGCGCGATTCTTGGCGACGGTGAGAGCTCAGCGAATCCCGCCGACATCGAAGCGTTCATCGATGTGCGATTGCAAACGGATCGCAACTCTGACGACTTTCTCGAGTGGGCGAGGGCCAGGCTCGAAGTCATTGATGCAGTTCACGTTACGGGTCCGTATGACTTTCACGTGCACATCCGCGTGCCCGGGATGCCGGCACTCGATGGTCTGCTTCGTGCGTTCAAAACGGAGGCTGGCGTCGCTCAAACCCAGACGCGAATTGCGCTGCGGTAGCGGCCGAACGGCAGAGACTGTGCTGCTCAGCGACTCGCGCCCAACGAGTTAGTCGTCGAGGGCGGCATCCAAAGCGCGCGTCACGTCGGCGATGATGTCGGCTGCGGTCTCGATGCCGATCGATAGGCGCACGAGGCCGGGTGTGATTCCGAGCGAGAGTCGTTCTTCTTCGCTGAGCTTGCCGTGAATCGTGCTTGCCGAGTGGATGGCGAGAGAGCGAACATCTCCGATGTGGGTCATGGGGCTCACGAGTTCTAGGGCGTCGATGAAGCGCCTCGCGGCATCCTTGCCTCCGGCCAGGTCGATAGCAATGATCGACCCGGCGCCCTTCGGCACATACTTCTGCGCCCTGTCGTAATAGGGGCTGTCGGTCAGCCCCGGGTAGTGAATAGCGGCAAGAGCCGGATGCCCGGCAATAGCCTCGGCAACTCTCTGGGCATTGCCCACATGGCGTTCCATGCGCAAAGACAGTGTCTCGATTCCCTGCAGGAGCAAAAAGGTGCTCGTGGGTGGCACTGTGGGCCCGTACTCGAGCACAACGACAGTGCGAAGGTAGGCGAGGTAGGCGCCCGCACCACTGGACTCGACAAATGACGGCACTCCATCGCGCGGCGGGGTTGTCAGTTGTGGGAACCTATCGGCGTTCGCGGCCCAGTTGAAGGTGCCGCCGTCGATGATGGCTCCACCGATGACCGAGCCGTGGCCCGCAAGCCATTTCGAGGTTGAGTGAATGACAATGTCGGCGCCCCACTCAATGGGGCGACACAAATACGGGGTCGCCACGGTGCTGTCGACGACGAGGGGCACACCCGCAGCGTGTGCGATCTTCGCGAGAGACTCGAGGTCGTTGACGTCTCCGAGAGGGTTCGGGATTGTCTCGGTGTAGATGGCCTTTGTGCGCGCGGTGACGCGGGCCGCCCACTGTTCTGCCGTGGCATCCGGGTCGACGTAGTCGACGGTGAGGCCTTGTCTTGTGAGCGCTCCAGCAAACATTTCACGAGTGCCCTCATAGAGGTTGGTGGTGGCGAGAATGTGGTCGCCCGCCGACGCTAGGGCAAACAGGGCTACGGCAATGGCGGCCTGGCCACTGCCGACAACAATCCCGTCGACGCCACCCTCCAGGTTCGCGAGCCGGCGGCCAGCAACGATGTTTGTTGGGTTGTCATTTCGTGAATATGCGCGTTTGCTGCTGCGCCCCGCGAAGCGTTCTTCTCCGTCGTCGAAGCTCTCGAACTTGTATCCCGCGGTCTGGTAGATCGGGGTGATGCGCGCGTTAGCTTCGGCATCAATGATTTCGCCAGCGTGGATTTGTCTGGTCTCGAAACCTGCGTCGTGGTCGCTCGAATTCTTCGACATGGTCAGACGCTACCGCTTAGGACCGCCATCGCGCCCGCTCGCGCGTCACGGAAGGCAAGAAAAGCCGAACCTCGAGTGCCGTGCGGCGCCCTCGCTGTACCCTCTGAAGGGAACACAACGACACCGCGCAACCACACCACACCGCGCAACCACCGCACAGGAACCCGGGCCATGAACACCACCGACAGTGAGCGAAACAGGCCAGCGCTGTTTCCGTATGCGGAATTGCGCACTCGCCGCTCCTCGGTGAAGTTCACGAGATACGCGCACGACGTCTTGCCGCTCTCGGTGGCCGAAATGGACTTTGAGCTCGCCAAGCCCGTTTCCGACGCCATCATCGATCGAGTGCGCGGCTCCGACTTTGGTTACATCGACTCTCCTGGTCCGCTCGCTCCGGCCTTCGCGCGGTTCGCCGCCACCCGCTGGGGATGGGAGCTCGACCCAGAACACGTGCGCGTCACTACGGACGTGAGTGTCGGGCTTGTCGAGACTTTGCGCTACGGCATCCCGCTCGGTGGTCGTGTTGTCGTGACCCCTCCCGTCTACACGCCGTTTTACGAAGTGATCGAAGAAGCTCTCGCTCGCGTAGTCGAGGTGCCGCTTGCGCGAGCAGACGGGCAGTGGTCGATCGACCTCGACGGGCTCGAGACGGCTTTCGCGGCAGGGGCCGACGCGTTGTTGCTGTGCAATCCGCACAACCCGATCGGTCTCGTGCACAGCCGAGCGACGCTCGAAAAGGTGGCGAGTCTCGCGGCTCAATTCAACGTTCTTGTCGTGAGCGATGAGGTTCACGCCCCACTCACGCACCCAGGCAACGAGTTCACTCCGTTCGCATCAATTGCCGCAGAGTTCGGCGCGAGGGCCGTGTGCATTACTTCTGCGAGCAAGGGCTGGAACCTTGCTGGCGCCAAATGCGCGTTGCTCGTTGCGGGCGATTCGCTCGCCCTCGACGTGCTCAATCGCTTTCCCGAAGAAGTAACGTGCCGCACAAGTATTTTGGGTTTGCACGCCAACGTTGCCGCGTTTTCGAGCATTGATTGGTTGGATGCCGCGATCGGCCGCATCGTCAAAAACGACTCGTTCCTCGCCAACCTGCTCGCCGAAAGGCTGCCCGCAGTCGAATATCACAGGCCGCAAGCGAGCTATTTGAGCTGGATCGACTTCGCACCCCTGGGGCTCGGTGATGACCCAGCCGCGTCAATTCTCGAAAACGCAAAGGTTGCTCTCAACGCCGGCCACCTCTACGGGGAGTCGGGCAGAGGTTTCGCGAGACTCAACATTGCGTGCGACCCTGGGCTCATCAACGAGGCCGTCACTCGCATTTCTTCTTTCGTTCGCGGGTAGGGTTCCATCATGGAATTTGCGCTCTGGATTGCCGCCACATTTCTTGCCCTCGCCATGTTTGCCGCGGCCGGGCGCAAACTCATCTACGGCAAAGCGGAGCTCGAAGAATCCATGCCGTGGGCAGAAGACTTCTCCCAGCGGACTATTTGGGTGGTTGGGTCTTTAGAGATTCTCGGCGGCCTCGGTGTTTTTCTCCCCATAGTTTTGGCAATCTTTCCCGTGGTCAGCGCTATCGCTGCGTTCTGCATCGTGGCCCTGCAAGTTGGCGCGGCCGCCACTCACCTGAGACGCCGCGAATACTCGGTCATTCCCGTCAACATCGTTCTGATCTGCATCGCCCTGTTCATTGGGGTCGGAACGCTATTGTTTTAGAGCACGTTTGTTCGAGAGCCCGTTATTGCCGCGACACTCGTGCTGGCGGCAACGGTTCTCGAAGGCTAGCTTTCGAGCACGGCCATTGCGGCGTTGTGGCCGCCGATTCCGCTCACGGCGCCACCGCGCACAGCACCCGAACCGCACATGAGAATGCGCGGATGCCGCGTGGCAACGCCCCACCGTCCGGCCGGGGTTTCGAGCGACTCGGCGTCGTCGACGAAGGGCCACGACAGTGGGCCGTGGAAGATGTTGCCGCCGGGCATCCGGAGGGCGTGCTCGAGGTCGAGAGTGGTTTTGGTTTCGATGGTGGGCTCACCCGAAGCGTCGTGAAGCAGCAGGTCTTCTACGGGTTCGGCGAGCACAGAGTTGAGGCTCGCGAGCACGGCAGCAGTGAGCTCTGTGCGTCGAGCGTCGTTGGTGTCTTCGGTGACGAGCCTGTCGGGCGTGTGGAGTCCAAAAACCGTGAGGGTGTGTGCGCCCGAGGCGGCAAGTTCGGGCGAGAGGATCGACGAATCGGTGAGTGAGTGGCAGTAGATCTCGCAAGGCAGAGGGTCGGGAATGCTGCCAGCCTTTGCCGCCGTGTGTGCGGCATCCAGTTGGTTCCACGTTTCGTTGATGTGGAAGGTGCCTCCGAAGGCAGCCTCGGGGGAGACGGAGGTGTCGAGCAGTTTCGGCAACCGGCGCAGCAAGAGGTTGACTTTGACTTGAGCGCCTTCGGGCTTGGGGGTTTCGGTCTTCTCACCTAGGAGGGTGTCGAGAACGTGGGGCGCAACGTTCGCGAGAATGTAACCACCAGTGATGGTTTTCTCGTCGCCGTGAGCTCTGAAGGTCACCTCGCCGTCGGGCGTTATCGAGGTGACTTCGACTCCCGTGCGCAGCGTGGCGCCCGCACGACGAGCGGCCTGTTCGAGAGCGCCCGTCACGGCGCCCATGCCGCCAACGGGCACATCCCAATCACCCGTCTCATTGCCGATCACGTGATACAAAAAGCATTTATTGGCCGCGAGAGTCTCGTCGACGTTGGGTGCGAACGTGCCGATGAGGGCGTCGGTGAGAGCAACCCCGCGCACGAGGTCGGAGCCAAACACCCCCTGAATGGTCTCGCCGATGGGCCGCTCGATGAGCGAATGCCACAGCGCTGCATCGCCCACAGCGAGCTTGGCTTCGGCCCTCGTCATGAGTGGTTCGGTCACTGAGGGGAAGAGGATTCGCGCGAGCTGAGCTGTGCCGTCGTAAAACTCACCCCAGGAAGAGACGTCGGCGGCTGCGCCGATTGCGGCGAACGACGCAGCCGTTGCCGCTGCATCCTGATTGTCGACGAGGAGCCCGCGCGAGGTTCCCGGCTCTGGCGTGTACGAGGAGTAGCGGCGCCTCGTGAGCGAGATGTCGAGACCCAGTTCGCGGATGATGCGCGCGGGCAGCAGAGACACGAGGTAGGAGTAACGCGAGAGGCGAGCCTCCACTCCCTCAAAGGCATCGGCCGAGACGGCGGCACCGCCGAGGCCGTCGAGGCGTTCGAGAACGATCACTTTTTTGCCCGCTTGGGCAAGGTAGGCGGCCGCGGTCAGACCGTTGTGGCCTCCGCCAACAATGACAACGTCGAAATGCTCTGACATAGGGAGAGCCTAGTTGTCCTCTGCTCGAGCGGGCACTCCGTCGAGAAAGGTCACCGAGCGGCTCAGGATGTCGCGCACGGCGACGATCGCGGGCCGCTCACGGCTCGCGGCGCGCGCCGACGTGAACACCGTGCGCACGGGAGACCCCGCGAGAGGCACCAGAGAAACGCTCGGCGCTCGGCCCGCCCACACGAGATCGGGCAAGAGGGCCACAGCATTGCCCGACTCAATGAGCCGAATGTGCGCTTGAAGGTCGGCGGTCTCAAACCTCACGTCGGGTTCGAAGCCTGCCTCGCGGCAGCGCTGCTCGGCCCAGTGCCTCGAGGCCGTGCCGCGAGGTTCCATGACCCACGCCGTGCCGGCCGCATCGGCGAGAGACCGGATGCCACTTCCCACGGGCACCCCCAACCGCAGTGAGTCCTCGCACAAGCCGACGCGGTCGAGTTCGGGTTGCCAGGGGGCCGCGTGGCCCGGGTATTGCTCGGCGACAACAAGATCGAACTCGCGCGCCCACACTTCAAACAGCGCATTCTCTGGCTCGCGTTGGGTGATCTCAACTCTGAGAGAGGGGTACTCGGCCGCGAGCGTCGTCAGCGCTTGAGGAATGATGCCGAGGGCGGCCGACTGAAACACGGCGATGCGCACGGTGCCCGCGACATCGGTGAGCGAAGAGTCGAGCTCGGTCTGCATGAGTTCGAGCCTCTCAAGAAGGTGCTCGGTATGTGCGACCAAAATTTCGGCTTGGGGGGTGAGCTGCACGCGCCTGCCCGCGTGGGTGAGTAGTGGCACGCCGGCCTCGGCCTCGAGGCGCGCCAACTGTTGCGATACGGCGCTGGGGGTGAAGGAGAGTGCCTCCGCGACGGCCGCGAGGGTGCCCCGTATCTTGAGTTCGCGTAGGAGCCGCAATCGGCGCACTTCGAGCACGGCATCCCGCTTCCATAGTTTTGCTAAACAATAACCTGCACAAAGCATCGCTTTTGCTGACGCGTTTGGCAAGGCACACTGACAGAGATTCAGTCATTCATTCAGGCGAGAGGCCTATCCTCATGAGCATGGCGACCACGAGTTCTACCCCCACGCACGACCACGAGTCTCTCGCCGACGAGACGATAGCCACCGTCACGAGGTGGCTGGCCGAAAGCTCAGAGGTGCCAGCCGACCCGAGCGCCGAGCGACTCGCGGGAGTACTCAAAGACCCCACGGGACTCGACTTCACTATCGGCTTCGTTGACCGCGTCGTTCGACCCGACGATCTTCGCGTCGCAGCGCGTAACCTCGAGAGGCTCAGCCGATCGGTGCCCGCCTTTTTGCCGTGGCACTTGCGCGCCGCAATCGCCGTCGGTGGTGGGTTCGCCACCCTGTTTCCGTGGCCCATCGTTCCCATCGCTCGCTTCGTTTTGCGCCGCATGGTTGGGCACCTCGTGGTGGATGCCACACCAGCTCGCCTCGACACAACCCTCCAGTCCCTGCGTTCCCGCGGCATCCGCCTCAACCTGAACCTCCTGGGGGAGGCCGTGCTCGGCGACGCCGAAGCCGACCGCAGGCTCGAGGGAACGCGCGCTCTCCTTGCTCGCCCCGACGTCGACTACGTGTCGATCAAGGTCTCGAGCGTGTCGAGCCAGTTGTCGATGTGGGCTTTTGACGAGACCGTCGAGAGGGTTGTCGCGAGGCTCACCCCGCTCTATGAGCTCGCCGAAAAGTCTCCGACGGCGAAGTTCATCAACCTCGACATGGAAGAGTTTCGCGACCTCGATCTGACGATTGCTGTCTTCAAGGCTCTGCTCGACCAGCCACACCTGACAAAACTCGAAGCCGGCATCGTTTTGCAGGCCTACCTTCCCGATGCGCTCGCGGCAATGCACGACCTCACCGAGTGGGCGACCGAGCGTCGTCGCAACGGGGGCGCGGGCATCAAGGTGCGTGTCGTCAAGGGTGCCAACCTTGCCATGGAAAACGTCGACTCGATCGTGCACGATTGGCCCCTCGCGACGTGGTCGAGCAAGGTCGAGACCGACACGAACTACAAGCGCGTTTTGCAGTACTCCTTCACTCCAGAGCGAACGGATGCCGTGCGCATTGGTGTCGCTGGACACAACCTCTTCGACGTTGCCTACGCGTGGCTCCTCGCCAAACAGCGTTCCGTGGAGAACCGCGTCGAGTTTGAAATGTTGCTCGGCATGGCAACGGGTCAAGCCGAAGCCGTCAAAAACGACGTGGGTGGTCTGCTGCTGTACACACCCGTTGTGCACCCTCGCGAGTTTGATTCGGCGATCAGCTACCTGATCCGCCGCCTCGAAGAGAACGCGAGCCAAGAGAACTTCATGTCGGGAGTGTTCGAGCTCGCGAGCGACAGCGCAGTGTTCGATCACGAACGCGACCGATTCCTGGCCTCGCTCGATGGCCTTGGCGACGGCCTCGGCGAGGGCCACGTTCCGACTTCCAATCGCGTGCAGTCTCGCGCCGAGAGCGCACTCGGTCACGCAGGTCGCGACTCGCTGGCAGACTTCCGCAACGAAGCAGACACCGACCCCGCGATCGCCGCCAACCGCGGCTGGGGTCGCCGCATCCTCGAGAGAAGCACAACCTCTCGTCTTGGCAAGGGCACGATTAAGACGGCGGCAGTCGGCGACTCCTCGACCCTCGAGGCGCGCATCGAAGCGACTCGAAACGCTGGAGACGCCTGGGCTGCACGCACTCCCGCCGAGCGAGCAGAAGCGCTGCACGCTGCGGGCGACTCGCTCGCCGCCTTCCGCGCTCGACTTATCGAAGTCATGGCGAGCGAAACCGGCAAAACCATCGCAGAAGCCGACGTCGAAGTGAGCGAAGCCATCGACTTCGCCCACTACTACGCAGCGAAATCCCTCGAACTATTCGAGGTGGATGACGCGAACTACACTCCACCGCAGCTCACGGTTGTGACCCCGCCGTGGAACTTCCCCGTGGCCATCCCCGCCGGCTCCGTGCTCGCGGGACTTGCCGCGGGAGGTGGCGTCATCATCAAACCCGCGCGCCAGGCCCAGCGCTCGGGAGCTGTCATGGTCGAAGCGCTGTGGGAGGCGGGCATCCCTCGCGAACTCCTCACCCTCGTCGACCTCACCAACCGTGACCTCGGTGAGCAACTGGTCGCTCACGAAGGCGTTGACCGCGTCATCCTCACGGGAGGGTGGGAGACCGCCGAACTGTTCCGCTCGTGGAAGAGTGACCTGCCGCTTCTCGCCGAAACGAGTGGCAAAAACGCCATCATCGTGACACCGAGCGCCGACCTCGACCTGGCCGCGGCCGACGTCGTGAAGAGTGCGTTCGGTCACGCTGGGCAAAAGTGTTCAGCGGCATCGCTTGTGATTCTTGTGGGCTCTGTCGCGCGTTCGGAGCGGTTCGAGCGCCAACTCGTTGATGCAGCCCGCTCGCTTCGCGTCGGTCTGCCGAGTGACCCGCTCACCCAGATGGGGCCGATCATTGAGCCTGCCCAGGGAAAACTGAAGCGCGCACTTACGACCCTCGGTGACGGCGAAGAGTGGTTGGTTGAACCCAAGCAACTCGACGACACCGGCAAACTGTGGTCTCCCGGAGTGCGCACAGGTGTTGCCTCTGGCAGCGAATTCCACCTCACCGAATACTTCGGCCCCGTGCTTGGAGTCATGAGAGCGAAAAACCTCGACGGAGCCATCGAACTGCAAAACGCCCCGAGCTACGGGCTCACGGCGGGCATCCATTCGCTCGACGCGGGAGAAGTGAGCGTGTGGCTCGACCGTGTCCAAGCGGGAAACCTCTACGTCAACCGCGGAACCACGGGAGCTGTAGTTCAGCGACAACCCTTCGGTGGATGGAAGCGTTCAACAGTTGGCACTGGAGCTAAAGCTGGTGGGCCCAACTATCTTGCGACCCTCGGAACGTGGAGTGCCATCGACGCGCCACCCACTCCGACTCTGCGACTCGACGGACTCGATCGCGACGTCGCGAGCGTCATCAAGCGCGCACAATCGGGCATCAGTTTCGACGAGTTCGAAGAAGTGCAACGCGCTGCCCTGAGCGACGAGCGCGCGTGGCAGGAGGGCCCCGACGGCTGCGGTTTCGGTGCGAGCGTCGACGTGAGTGACCTCGGCGTCGAGCGCAACGTGCTGCGCTACAAGCCCGTTCCCGTGACCGTGCGGCTCGCCGAGGGAGCGCCGCTCGGCGACCTCGTGAGGCTGCTCGCTGCGGCATCCCGCGCCCGCTCGACCGTGACGATCAGCTCGGCGCTTCCGCTGCCCGTGGCTCTCGTCGAGTCTTTTGGCGGCCCGCTGCCCTCCGTGAAGGTCGCCAACCTCACTATCGAATCGGATGCCTCGTGGCTCGCACGCGCGGCAGCAGGCGAGCTCGCGGCCGGGCGTATCCGCCTCGTGTCTCCGCACGGAACCGTCACGGCCAAAGGCGCCTCGCCGGGTGCAACGGCGCTCGCCGAAGCTTTGGGCGGCAACCCCGACACGGCGATCTACGCGGGCGAAGTGACGACCTCTGGCCGCGTCGAACTGTTGACCTTTCTGCACGAGCAGTCCGTCTCGCTCACGGCGCACCGCTTCGGCAACCCCGACCCGGCGATGGAGGCACTCGCGATCTAGGGGGTGAAACGACCCTGGCCCAACAGTGCGTGGGCCACCCTCCCCGCCAGACCCTCCTCGCCTCACCCACCCAGCTCGGGCTCATCGCGGTTGCGGATTAGGGAAGTCACGAGCGGGTAGTGGAGTTCCATCGCAGACGTCGGGCGCAGCGTGTGTGACGGTGATCATCACCGACGTCGCCTTCCCGTAGCAGCAGACCTTGTGGCGCCCACAGCATCAGACACCATCCGATCCACCTATTGGGGCGATAAACAACAGCTTGGTTCCGCCATATGTGGACTGCCAGCCACCACACCCCAACACGGGTTTCTGAAGAGCCAGACGTCCGCTCGGCCACACATGGGGGCCGCAGTTGTCACGGAGTTTGCCTATGACCTGCTCGGCAGAGCAATTGCAACACGTCGCACCGGAGACAGCACCTGGTCGTGCACA
>Ga0070745_1000055_pt1 | contig 80426 bp, 80 predicted proteins | sample VirMetDEL_Mar_4_FD_77438 | JGI IMG/M metagenome (GOLD analysis project Ga0070745, IMG submission 77438) | Aqueous microbial communities from the Delaware River and Bay under freshwater to marine salinity gradient to study organic matter... | ecosystem: Environmental > Aquatic > Marine > Coastal ...
CTGAATAGAACAGCTGGACGCTGCCGACTCGCTAGTGGGCCAGCCAACGCATGGGCGTCAGGCGTCCTGCGCCTCCCCTGGAACTGCTCATCACTACAGAAGAAACCCAACCGGCGCGCATCATCGACCAACAAATATACTCACAGCAATTTCTCAGGAAAATTTTGCGTCCAAAAAGTGGTGACGCTCTAATGGGCTATGCTGACGCGTCAGCATAGCCCATTAGAGCGTCGTTGTCAAGTCCCTGCTGGTACAATTAACTCCAGATGCACAGGTCCTCTCGAACTCGAGAGGGGAGACCAAACTCGATCTTGACGGTGACTAGTTCTTGCTGGAACCCAGTTATCTTATCTCGCGTTGCTTTGCGCCACACCATTGTTTCGCAAAGTAGCCGGGTTAGAGGTCGCAGCATCGGATTGGCAAGACAATGAGTGAACGTGCCGTACGACAAACTGGCAAAGACAGGCTTGGCAACATCACAAGCCTCGCGGACAGCGGAGCGAGCTGGTCTCCTAGGCTGAAGGCAGACGCAATCTGGGATATCGAGTCTGGCTCGCACGAGTACTTCGTGCCATGGGCGAGTGGCCGCACACCTATTCGAGTTGTGAGCGGCCCCGGCGGGAAGTTCCTGCGAACTGACCGAGACTCGACTTCGAAGAACAACCTGGACGATCTCCCGAACGCCCAATAGTCTGTCGGGCCTGGTGACTGCGTCAAATCGCAGTTATCAGGCCCGGCAGCAGCCCTAGAACGAGAGGCGAAATGTTTTCGTCGGCCAGTCGGGACGAAGGTCATTCTTGAATGTTTGTAATTCTTGGCCCAATCCTAGAAATTCGATCATTGCGAGTGCTATTGCCTTTGCAAAGGTCGAACTTCCCAAACAGCCGCCTCGAAGTGGCGCGGGTGCTACCGCGTTAGAAGTAAGATCGCGAGGGTGGCGGCCCGGCATAGGCTTGGCTCATGGCAACAGACGACACGACTCCCCTGCAGGTTCGACTCGCCACCGCGGACGACCTGAGCGAAGTCGTGCAGACACTCGTCGAAGCGTTCGCGAACGACCCGGTGTGGTCGTGGGGATTCCCGGATGCTGAGGCCCGCGCCGCACAGCACACCGTCATCTTCGGCATGATGGTGGGCCACGCCATCGCCACCGACTCCGTGTGGGTCACCCCAGGGTTCGACGCGATCGTCACCGCGTTCGCGCCGGGAGTCAACGAGCTCTCCGAGGAAGAAGCCGCCCGGCTGCCTGAAGTGTTCGACGAGCTGCTCGGGGAACACGCATCCGGAATCATGGGGCTCTTCGACCGGTTCGATGAGGCTCGGCCCACCGACACCCCCCACGTCTACATTTCGCTGCTCGGCGTTCGCAACCGCGCGCGCGGGCAAGGCCTCGGCATGGCGCTGCTCGACGAGGTACTGAAGAGAGCGGATGCCGCAGGCCTCGGCGTCTACCTCGAATCCAGCAACAACGCCAACGACCGTCGCTACGAGCGGCTCGGGTTCGAGTTGGTCGGGAGCGTGCCTGTGGCCGAAGGGCGGCCGCCGGTGAGCACTATGTGGCGGGATGCTCGGGGCGCGGTCTAGGGAGCTTGCTGGTTCGCGGGTGGCACGGCTCGGCCGCTACCGTTTGGGCTCTGCCGTGCATCCACTCTCGATCGCGCGAATAGCTACCTGCAGTTCGTCGACGTACACCGGCTCGCCGCGGAAGCTCGAAATCGCGATCCCCTCCGCGGTCGCCGGCGTCACATCCCGGTCCCGCTGCACAATAATCGCGAGGTAGTTGCCGGGCTCGGTCGGTGCGGGGATGTCGAAGAATCCGCGCGAGTCGGGCGCCATGGCATCCACATCGCTTGTGCTCAGCGGTGTGTTGGGAATGAAAGGCGCGGCCACAAGTTGAGCACCCACAATCTCGAGCCCCGCAGGTTCAAGCAAACTCATCTGGTCGATTGTTGCCTTGCTGTCGGTCGTGCTGATCGGAAACTGCACCATAAACAGTGCGGTGTCGGGAGTGTCGACGGGGTCGGCGAGGTTGCCGCTGTTGAGCACAAAACAGTCAGCGAAGGTCGGGCGCTTGAAGCTCTCGAGCGACTCCGGTGGACGCGTGAGCATGAACCACCAACCAATCGCACTCAAGACCAGCACCACCCCGACAATCACGAGCACAATCAGGGTCGTCGAGGTGTCGCGTGCTGCGGGCGTGCTCATGAAGCCATCGTGTCAGGCTTCGCCGCCCCGTGCGGCATGCGACGAGATATTCTTCGATAGTGTCCCGCTCATCCAGCCTTCGCCTTAAGGCACGAGAGATTCGAGACTCGCTTGTCGCGCGCGGGTTTGCTCGTGCCGGGTACGCGGTCAATGGAGTTTTGCACGTGCTCGTGGGTGCGATCGCTTTCGCTGTCGCCTTCGGTGAGAGTGGCAACACCGATCACGACGGCGCTCTGCAACAACTGTCGAGCGGACCCATCGGCGGGCTGCTGCTGTGGGCGGCCGTGGTTGGCCTTCTCGGTTTGGGGCTCTTCCAGGTGCTCACGTTCGCACTCGTGCGCGGAACCGATAAGAAGGCGTGGATGCACCGCGCCAAACCTTTCGGCCGCGCACTCGCCTACCTCGCCCTCGGCTTCCTGGCCTTTCGATTCGCGGTGGCGGGCTCCGCAGACCCCAGCGAAACGCGCGACATTACGGCCGTCATCATGTCCTACCCGGGCGGTGTGTTGGCCATTGCAGCGCTCGGTCTCGGCATCTTCATCGGCGGCGTCGTGTTCGTTGTCATGGGCATCCGGGGTCGCTACCTCGACGACCTCGACACCGAACGCACCGTCGTGACGCGCACGGCACGCATCATCGGCACGGGCGGATACATCGCCAAAGGCATCGCCTACGCGGCCATCGGCGTGCTCTTTATGATTGCCGCCTACCAAGCCGACCCCGACGAGGCAGCGGGACTGGATGGCGCGCTCGAGTCGCTGCGTCGCCTCCCCTCCGGAAACGTGGTGCTGAGCGCCGTCGCCCTCGGGTTCATCCTGTTCGGGCTGTATTGCTTCATCCGCACCAAGTATCAGTCGCTCGAGTTGCCGGGGCGGCGCGGGACGTGGGGGTGTCGGCGCGGGGGCGCGGTGTCGGCGCGGGGCCCAGCGGTCGCGGAGGCGCGGTGTCGGCGGCGCGGTGTCGGCGGCGCGGTGTCGGCGGCGCGGGGCCGGCGCGGCGGTGCGGCGCGGTGTCGGCGCGGTGTCGGCGCGGGGCCTACGCGCTCGGCCCGGCCGGTTCGCTGGCGCTCGCCACCAGCTCGAGCACCTCATCCACGGTCCACTGGTCGAAACGGTTGTCGCCGTACTTCACGGCGAGCACACGGCCGTCGCTCGCGATGAGCAGGTCGGCGGGCAGGCCAAGGTCGCCGCCCGTGGGGTCTGACGGCGGCATGACTTTTTCGCCACGGAGTTTGCCCGCAAGCATGAACGGCACGAGACGGAAAATCTTCCACGACAGATAGGCACTCTTCGCCGTTGTGGTCTCCACCCCGAACTGTGCGTAGAGCTTCTTTTCCGGATCGCCGACCACGTCGAGCGGCAGCATCGCCTCGTGCTCGAGAAGCTCCTCATTGGTCGAGTGGAACAACACAACCTCGTGCACGCCCGCTTCGGCGAGCTCGTCGTTGCGCCTCGCAAAAGCTTGCACGTGCAGGTTGCACGCGGGGCAACCGGCGAAGCGACGGAACTGCAGGTGCACAATCGCTCCAGAATCCGGGATGCTCACACTCGTGCCGCGCATCGTCTCGAGTGTGAGCGGGTCGAGCGTGGTACCTGCGGCGATTCGGGCGCCGGCTGAGCGGCGAGTGGTCTTGCGGCGGGGGTTAGTCGTGCGCGCGTCTGCGCTTTCAGCGGGTGCCGTTGCTGTCGGGGTGGTTGGCTCTGTGGGCTCAGTGGGCGCGGTTTGTGCGGGCTTTGGCTGTGCGGTCCTCGTGCGGCCTGCGGATTGTGGCTGTGCGGTCATGGGCTCGACTTCCTGTGGGGCGCCGTTTCGGCGCGAGTAAAATGGATTGTGCGTTCCATTATGCAGAGACGTTTCTGGAATACCTAATCCAGAGTGAGCTACCCTTGAGGAATGGCAGCAGTCGAACAACCTGGCACCCCCGCGGCTTCGGGCGCGGCATCCAGCCCGAGCAACTCGGCCAGGGCGGCCATCTCGGCCAACTCGGTCAAGGCGGTCAACTCGGTCAAGGCCGAGATGGCCCAGCGCCCAGCCGCAGCCCTCACCCGCAAAGGCGAGCTCACGAGGGCACGCATCACCGCCGCAGCCTCGACGGCTATCGCGAGTCACGGTGTTGCGGCATCCACTATTGATGAAGTGCGCAGCCTCGCGGGAGTGAGCAGCTCGCAGCTCTACCACTACTTCGCCGACAAAGACGACCTCGTGCGCGCCGTCATCGACCTGCGCGCCGACCTGGCCGTCGACGCCACGGCCCGTGCGTGGTCGAGCCTGTCGAGCATCGCCGACCTGCGCGCCTGGCGCGACCAGCTCATCGCCGGCGTCGAAGCGGACGGATGCCGCGGCGGCTGCCCCCTCGGCTCCCTCAGTGGGCAGCTCGCCGAAACCGACCCCGACGCCCGCGCCGACCTCGCCGAAGCCTTCCGCCGGTGGCAACTCGCCATGCAAGCAGGGCTCAAGTCGATGCAGGCCCGCGGCATTTTGGCTGCGGATGCCGATGCCCACCGCCTGTCAACGGCCATGCTTGTGGCGCTCGAGGGTGGACTCATGTTCGCCCAACTCGAACGCACAACGCGTGCCCTCGCCATCGGACTCGACACCGCGATCGACGTGGTTGAGGGGTATGTGGTTTAGGTAGCGGGTGCGGGGTTTAGGTAAGGGGCGCGCGGTTTAGGTAGCGGGTGCGCGTCGCGCCTAGCTGGGCTCTTCTCCTCCACAGCCGGGCGATCTCAAACTTCTGGTACTTTCGAACATACGTTCGATCTGGGAAAATGGATGCATGTCCCCCACCATCGCCCCACCAAGGGCCGCGCCAGAAGCCGCGGCTCCTGCGGCCGCTCTGGCTCCATTCGCGGCTGGCGTTGGGGGTGCGTCCGGCGCTGGGTCCGGCGCTGCGTCCGGCGCTGGGGCCGGTGCTGGGGCCGGCGCTGGGGCCAGCGCTGGGCGCGCGCGGCATAGCGCGGCTGTAGCTCCGGCAGCGACTGCGCCTCTCCCCATTCCGCGCGGCCAGGCTCTCCCTATCAACCCCGCCGACTCACTATCCCCCGCGCGTGCTGGCGCTCTTGCTTCTGCACTCACAACCGCGCTTGCATCCGCGTTTGTAACCGCGCTTGCGGCGTTGGAGCGCGTGCCGCGTTCACCTGCCGAGTTGTCGACCTTGCCTGACGCGGCGGTGCTCGAGCTTGCGTCGACCGCGGCGGCAATGCAGCGGCTCGTGGGCACCCACTCCGCTCTCATCGCGGGCGAGATCGGCAGGCGCTCGGCTCGCGACCTCGGGCACTCGGGCCTCGCCCAACGTTCCGGGTTCCGCACTCCAGAAGAACTCGTGCGGGTCACGACAGGGTCAACAGCGCGTGAAGCATTCAGCGCCGTGCGCGTGGGCACTCTCGCGCTCGACTCAGCCGCCGAAGCGCCCACCCAACCGTGGCTTACCTCGGTCTCTGCGGCTCTTATCGCGGGAGCACTCTCGCCCGCCGCGGCAGAAGCTATCCGCTCGGGGCTCGGGGCACCCACTGCCAACGTCTCCACGGCAGATCTTGCGCGCGCCGCCGACACCCTGTGCCGTGAGGCCACCACTCTCGACGCCGACCGACTCTTCCGCCGCGCGCGCGAACTCCGCGACGAACTCGACGAAGCGGGCATCGCCGATCGCGAGGCAGCACGCCGCGAACAGCGCACGCTTCGTTTCACGCGACTGCCTGAGGGCTTCGCCCACCTCTCGTGGCGGCTCGACCCTGAATCGGCTGCTGTCGTCGGCGACCTCTACGACCGCGCCACCTCCCCGCGCCGCGGCGGGCCGCGCTTTGTCGGCGGCGAGAGCGGCGCCCTGGCCGAGTCCATCCTCACCGACGAGCGCACCACCGAACAGCTCGCCTCCGACACGTTCGTTGAACTACTCCGCCACGGAGCAGACGCCAACCCCGCCCGACTTCTCGGCTCGGGAGCACCCGTCGTTCGCATTGTCGCCACTCGCACCGCAGTCGACTCGCGCGTGGGCCACGGCTTTATCGACGGCCACCCCGACCCCGTCTCCATCGAAACCGTCGAACGTCTCGCCTGCAGCGGCGCCACCCAAACAGTGACGGTGGATGCCACGGGCCAACCCTTGGACGTCGGCCGAGAGCAGCGACTCTTCTCCCGCCGCCAACGTGACGCCCTCGCCCTCCGCGACGGCGGGTGCCGCTGGCCCGGATGCGACCGCCCACCCTCCTGGAGCGAAGCGCACCACACCAAACACTGGGCCCGCGACCACGGCCCCACCAACCTCGACAACGGGGTTCTGCTCTGCCGACATCACCACCTGTTGCTTCACAACAATCACTGGGACATCGAGCGGGGCGGAGGCGAGGAGAGAAGCGACACAGTCGTTGACGGCCTCGCAGATGGCAACGGCGAGAGCAACGGCTTTGGCAGTGGCAGTGGCAGTGGCAACGGCAGTGGCAACGAGTTCTGGCTCATTCCACCGCCAGATATCGACCCCGAGCAACAGCGCAGAGCTATGCCCTCCAAGAGTCCGCTAGTGCGAGAGCTGAGGCGCGAGCGTGCGCTCAAGCGCGAAAGCGGCCCACCCGGCTAGGGATGCGGGGCGTAGACGGGCGCGGCGCCTAGCGATGCGGCGCCTAGCGATGCGGCGCCTAGCCGGGCGCGTCACTTAGGGATGCGGCACCTAGCGATGCGGCGCCTAGCCGGGCGCGGCGAGCGCAACGGGCAGCCAGCGACGGCGACGGGGACGGGTACGGGTACGGGGACGGGGACGGGGACGGGGACGGGGACGGGGCGAGTGTGACCCATCGGCCAAGGATGCGGCGAACGCCAACTACCCGGGTACCCCGAGTGCGCGCTCACGCTACCGGCCTACTACTACCGACTACCGACTACCGACCGCTACTAGCCGCTAGCGGCTGACCCGCGAGCATGAGAGCACCCCGGGAATCGACTGGGGCGCAGCCCCGCGCGCGAAGTCTGCCCAGACCTGGCGCATCGGCTTCGCGGCATCCTGCACCTCGGCCCACGAGGCGCCGGTGAGCAGAGTCGCGTCACTCCACGCCCTCTCGTCACCAAACAGCAGCGGCAAATCTATAGTGTGCGCGGCACCCCACGGACTGCCCTTCGCCGACCACGACACCACAAAATGGTGCGCGGTGCCGCCCGCCCTCGCGTGCCTCTTCGCAAAAGCCCGCGACGACTTGCCGTACACCGAACGCGTGAGCACCGAGACGAGCACCTTCGACAGGCCCTTGCCGATCACCGGCAGCCGCACCAACTTTTCGGTCGACGGCAAGCGCGGCACAAACAGCCCGGCCTCCTCGCTCGTGTTGCCAACGAGCACATCGATCTCGGGTGCGACAGCCTCCCACGCGGCATCCACCCCGTCTTCGGCAGGCAGAGGCGCCTCACCGTACTGGGTGCCGAGCGGCATGGCCGCGGCCAAACCGAAACCGGATGCCGCAGCCTCAACCCTCCCCTGCAGCGCAACAAGCTCCACGGCACTCAGTGCCCGCGCCGCGGCCGCGCTGCCCGCCACCTCACGCAAAGCGGCGTTCATGGCCGCGCGCCCCCGAGAAATGCCGAGCGGCGCACTCTGGATGATGGCGCGGCGGAATAGCTTCGAAGCACCGGGAATGGCCATAAGGTGGGCGACGGCATCGCCACCGGCCGACTGTCCGAAAGCCGTGACCTCGCGAGGGTCGCCACCGAACGCGCTGATGTTGCGCTGCACCCACTCGAAGGCCCGCCACTGGTCGAGCAGCCCGAGGTTCGCGGGCCACGAGTCGGCGGTGCCAGCTCCCGAGGCAGCGCCATCCGCACTCGAGCCCGCGCCGCCGGCAGCGGCCGCGCTACGGTTCGCGCCCGAATCCGCGTCCAAACCCGCGCCCAAACCCTCGCCCGGTCCCTCGCCCAAACCCGCGTCCAAACCCTCGCCCGAGACCTCGCCCTGGCCCTCGCCCGACACCTCGCCCTGGCCATCGCCACCACCGAGATACCCAAACAGCCCGAGCCGGTAGGTGACGGTCACAACTATCACGCGCTGCTCAGCCACGAGCGGGGCCGGGTCCATGATCGGAATGTCGCCAGCACCCGACGTGTACGAACCACCGTGAATCCACACCATGACGGGCAGCGACTCGCCCTCGCCCAGATCGCTCGGCATCGTCACCGAGAGGCGCAAGCAGTTTTCGTCGGGTTGCACGTCGTAGCGCGCAGCGCCGAGCACCTCATCGAGGAAGGGCACGGGCTTTTGTGGGCACGGCGCCGACCACTCGGTCGCAGCAAACGGTGTCTCCCAATCTGCCGCCGCGACGGGAACCTCGAAGCGGCCGGCCGTTGCATACGGGATGCCCGTCGCCCGCGTGACGGCGCCGTCGCGCCATCCTTCCACGGGTCCACACGGAGGGGTGAAGGTCGGCGCTGAAGTCATAACTCCATGCTACGAGTTGGTTCTGCCCTAGTAGAAGAAGCTCAGCACGAGGCCGATGGTCGCGTAGCTGAGCACGTCGCCGCCGGCTTCGAGCGCCCAGACTTTGAGACCGTGTCCAGCGAAAAGCCTGTGGGTGAGCGCTGTGGCCGCAACCATTCCGAGGCCGATGAGCACGCCAAGACCCACGCCGTTCAGAATCGGGATGTCACCAGCTCCGGCCGCAACGAGCGAAAACAGCACGGCCATCGCAACAGACACCACGGCTCCGGCGAGCGCGGTGAGCCCAAATACGACGCCCATGTTGTCGCCCTCGCCCGGCTTGCCTTCTTTGCCCATGGCTTTCCACCACGCGTTGAAAGCGACGTTGGGGCTGAAGTACACAAAGCCAACAAAAAAGTTGGCGACAAAAGCCAGCAGCACGGCGAGCCAGTTGATGTGAATGAGTTCCATGGCGAGAGCGTACTCCTGCGGGGCCGCGCGCAGGAAAAGGGGCAGGGCAGGGGCAGGGGCAGGGCAGGGCAGGGCAGGGAACCCCACCGGCAGAGCGGGTGGCGCGCACAGCGGCCGGCAGCGCGGGCATCTCGGGCACCGAGGGCACCGCACCGGCAGCGCACCGGCAGCGCACCGGCAGCGCAGGCATCTCGGGCACCGAGGGCACCGCACCGGCAGCTCACCGGCAGCGCAGGCAGCGCGCACAACGTGCACAACGTGGGCACCGCAGACCGTGGCGCCTCGCAGACCCTGGCGCATCGCAGACCCTGGCGCATCGCGGCTCGACCGGAAGCATCAGGAAAGCGAAAGAAAACGTGAAAGAAATGAAACTGTAGCGGGAGGGGGGCTCGATCCCCCGACCTCACGATTATGAGTCGTGCGCTCTAACCAGCTGAGCTACCCCGCCAAATCCGCCGACCGCTGTGCGGAGGGAAGACAGAGCCCCCTGTGGGAATCGGACCCACTACCTCTTCCTTACCAAGGAAGTGCTCTACCAATGAGCTAAGGGGGCGCACATTGTGGCGCGGCGCACAAAACGCTGCGCCATTTTGGCACCGTAAGAGACTAGCACCCGCGCGGACAGTTTTTTAACGGTTTGTCGCTCGGCTTTTGCCAGTCGGGAAACGGCGGGTGCGGCTGCTCGAGCGACCGGTACGTTCTAGCATTCAGCGAATGCTCTCACCCGGCACCTAGCGCGTCGCATTTCTCATGTGCGCCCTCGCACGTCGCATCTGGCATCTCGCATCTCGCATCTCGCACAGCCTCTGCTACTCGACCGGCCCACCATCCAGGCAAACTAGCTCGGCACAACCAACTCTGCGAACCCGAGCTCGTGGCACAGATGCATGGCCGGGTTGCTGCGAGTTACAGTGAGTCCCATGGCAGAACCGCCCGTGCTCTCAACAATTGTGGCGGCTTCACGAATGAGTGAGCTCGCATAGCCGCGCTGTCGGTGGCTGGGTTTGGTCATGACGTGAGCCACGACGGGGATGCCACGCCACGTGCTGCACAGAATGGCACTCACGGGCGGCCCGTCGCCTTCCCAGATGCCGAGCCACGCGGCACGAATCGGCTCGCCATTCTCTCCTTCAAGCATCTTCTGGATCGCCGCGTTCGCATCCTCGAGGGTGCCACCGAGGTCGTCAACCGAATCGGTGTACGCGTCGATGAACAGCTGGGCGAGGTCACCAAAATCGGCGTCGTCTATGACTCGCGCTTCGTGCGATGGTTCCGCGAAGAGCACCGTCGATGTTTGAGCTATGAGAAAGGCCCGATCCTTGTCCATGCGTCGAGGGTACGCCCGTCGGGGGGATTCCAGCTAGAACCACTACTGGGGGCACGCGAGAGCGCTCTCTCACTTTCGCCGCGTGGTACGGGAAGGCTCGCCGCGGGGCACGGGCAACTCGCCGCGCGGCACGGGAAGGCTCGCCGCGCGGCACGGGCAGGCTCGCCGCGCGGCACGGGCAACTCGCGTCAGGCGACAACCCGCGGCACCGCCGGCACCGCCGGCACCGACTCGCACGAAACTGCTAGACCGCAACTCCCGGCAGGTGCCACGCGGTGAACGACGGGCCAGTACCGGCAAGACGGAGGCCCGCGGCATCCCGCGACGCGACTGCGCTACCGAGCAGCACCGTGGGCTCACCCGCGACCGAGGTCGGCTCAAGCACAACATCGAAGTCCGCACGCGCGGCAACCACGAGCACACTCTCCTCGGCGTGCTCGCGCACAAAAACGAGCACGTCGTTGCTCGCATGCAGCCAGCGAATTCCGCCCTCATTGAGGGCAACGTGACCCGTGCGCAGCGCAATGTTGGCCGCATACAGGTCGATAGTGTCGGCCGCGGCATCCACTTCGTTCCACGGCATGGGGGTGCGAGCGTCTTCACCAACGTCGCCCGTGAGACCGAACTCGTCTCCGGCGAAAATGACGGGGATGCCCGGCAGGGTAACCGAGAGGCCGAGCGCCACAGGCACGGCACCCTCGATGGCGCTCGTGCGAAAGCGCGCGGTGTCGTGAGTGTTGAGCGCGTTCATGGTGTGCAACCGCACGCGCCACGGGAAGCCAGAGGAAAACCTGTGGTGGGCCTGGAAAAATTCGGTGCCCGTATAGCTCGGAATGCGGCCGTACGGGATTCCGTAAAACCAGGGCTTGCCCGTGTCTTCCGACAACCAACCCCACACGGGCCGCGTGAAGTTCGCGTAGGTCATGGCGCCGTGCCACGCGTCGCCCTGAAAGTCTTCTGTGGCGTCGTTGGTGGATTCGCCGAGCAAAATTGTGTCGGGGTTGGTGTCGATCATGGTGCGGCGAATGATGCGGCGCACGACTTGATTGAGGTCTTCGTCGAGGTAGCGGCCCGTCATGTTGGCAACGTCGATGCGCCAACCGTCGAGGTTGTAGGGCTCCGAGAGCCACTTGGCCACAACAGAGTCGGGGCCTTCGATAAACCTGTTGCGCAGTTCTTGAGACTTCCAATTGAACTTCGGCAGGCTCGGCACCCCGAGCCACGACACGTAGTCCTCTTGTTTGTCGTCGAGCCAATAGTAGAACTCACTCTCGGGTGTTCCCGGCTTTGTGTGGGATGCCTGAAACCATTCGTGTGCGTCACCGGAATGGTTCGACGTCAGGTCGCCGATCACCGTGAAGCCGCGCGCGTGGGCCTCCCGCACGAGGTCAATGAGCGCGTCGTTGCCCCCGAGCATCTCATCAACGTCGAGGAAGGTGTGGGCGTCGTAGCGGTGGTTGGAGCGGCCAGGAAAGATCGGCGTCAGGTAGATCATCGTGATCCCGAGACGCTCGAGGTGATCGAGGTGGTCGATGATTCCCTGGAGGTCTCCGCCGTAGAACTGGCGCGGGGTGTCCGGACCTTCGAAGATCGGCTTGTCGGTCCACTCGGCGGCGAGAGCCCACTCGGGCAGGGTGCGGAAGTCGGCGGCATCCGATCGACCGAATCGGTCGGGGAAGATTTGGTACATGACAGTGTTTTTGCCCCACGCTGGAGGCGCGGGCCACGTGACAAGTTTGAAGTCTTCGCTGTCGCGCGTTTCGATTGTTGAGTAGCCCGCGGCGTTCAGCCAGCCCGTCGAACCGTCGGGGAAGGTGAACAAAAACCTGTAGCCGTGAACGGGGTTCTCGGCTTCGACTTCTGCCTCCCACCAGTCCCAGCCGTCGGCGGATGCCACAATGCTCGCCGTACTGAAGCGCGGCTCGTGGTCGGGGTTGGACCGCGTGTGAACTGTTGCCACGGGGCCGAAGCTCTCGGGCACGCGCACGCGTACGCGCACAGTCTCGCCGAGGCTCGGTGTCTGAGTTGACACATAGAGAGGGGAACCATCGTGGTGGGGCTGTGGAGCGAAAGTGGTCACTGAATTCACCGATCCGGCGGGTGGGCCGCTCACAACAATTCTCTGCAGGGATAGGGCAAGCGTAGCGTCAGTTCGGCCCGGCTAGTCGGCCCAGTGCGAGGCATGCCCCCAGCATCTACGTGGTTGCAAGCGCTTTCTAATTTCGTCCAACGAGCTAGAGTGTTTGGATGACTCACGACAGTGCCGCCGCACCCGAAACCACCGCTGCCTCGACCAAGCAGTCGAGCTTTGCTCCCGCCGCCGCTGGGTCCGAGTGGTGGCGAAGTGCCGTGATCTACCAGATCTACCCCCGGTCCTTTGCCGACAAGAGCGGCGACGGCATCGGAGACCTGCCCGGAATCACCGATCGACTCGACTCCCTCGTCGATCTCGGGATTGACGCCGTCTGGCTCTCCCCCTTCTACACGTCACCGCAAAAAGACGCCGGCTACGACGTCGCCGACTATTGCGACGTCGACCCACTCTTTGGCACTCTCGCCGACTTCGACGTCATGCTCGAGCGCGCGCACGAGTTGGGGCTCCGCGTCATCGTCGACATCGTGCCCAACCACTCCTCAGACCAGCACCGCTGGTTCCAGGAGGCTCTCGCGGCCGCGCCAGGATCGCCCGAGCGAGCGCGATACATGTTCCGTGACGGAATCGGCGATGGGGGCAACACCCCACCCAACAACTGGGATTCGGTGTTCGGTGGGCCCGCCTGGACACGCACCACACAGCCTGACGGAACTCCCGGTCAGTGGTACTTGCACTTGTTCGATGCCAGCCAGCCAGACTTCGACTGGAACAACCCGTGGGTTCGCGAACAGTTCCGTGACGTTTTGCGCTTCTGGCTTGATCGTGGCGTCGACGGTTTCCGAGTGGATGTCGCGCACGGAATGATCAAGGCTGACGGGCTGCCTGACTACACTCCCCCCGCCGACGCCGGCAGCATGGGTGGCGGAGCAACCCCCACCGAGGATTCGCCCACGCCGCCGTTTTGGGCGCAAGACGGCGTGCACGAGATTTACCGCGACTGGCACGAAGTACTCGAAGAGTACGAGGGCAATCGTGTGTTGTGTGCAGAAGCGTGGGTTGAGCCGCTCTCCAAGCTCGCGCGCTGGGTTCGCCCCGACGAAATGCAGCAAGCCTTCAACTTCTCCTACCTCTCGGCGGACTGGTCCGCCCCAGAGCTTCACGCCGTCATCGACGAGTCGATGAGTGCGTTCTTGAGTGTTGGCGCCCCCAGCACGTGGGTGCTTTCCAACCACGACGTCGTGCGCCACGCTTCGCGCCTGGCACTCACCGCCCCCAACCCACAGGGAGCGGGCGTCGGCCCCAACTCCCCAGGGCAACCCGACGCCGTGCTCGGTTTGCGCCGCGCTCGCGCAGCAACGGCCCTCATGCTCGGCTTGCCCGGCAGCGCCTACCTGTACCAGGGCGAAGAGCTCGGACTGCCAGAAGCGATCAACTTGCCCGACGATTCGCGCCAAGATCCCACGTGGTTCCGTACGAACGGGGAGCGCTACGGTCGCGACGGTTGCCGCGTGCCGATTCCGTGGGAGGCGGCATCCGCGAGCTTCGGCTTCAGCAGCGGTTCCAACAGCTGGTTGCCTCAGCCAGCCGACTGGGCCCCATTTGCTCGTGATCAGCAAGTTGGAGTTGAGGGTAGCACTCTCGAGCTCTACAAGGCTGCGTTGCGTTTGCGCCGCGAACACAACCTTGGTTTCGGTTCAATTGCGTGGATTGACGGGTATGACGAGAGCGTTCTTGCCGTGCGCAATGGGCCTGTTACCGTCGTAGCCAACATCGGTTCAACGGCAGTCCCGTTGCCAGCGGGCCGTGTAGTGCTCTCAAGCGCTAGCCCAGCCGAGACCAGCAATGATGGCGAGCTCGCACCCGACACAACTGTGTGGATGATCTCCGCAGACTAAGACCCGCGTGCGCTGTTGACGACGCGAGTACGTTGCATCAGTGCTGCGTTGCGTAGCTGGCTGCGTTGCGTAGCTGGCTGGGTGGCGTAGCTGGCTGGGTGGCTGGGTGGCTGCGTTGCCTAGTTGACTGCGCTGCCTAGCTGGCTGCGTTGCCTAGTTGACTGCGTTGGACTTGAGCCACGCGAACGGGTCGACTTGCACACCGTCGAGGCGCACCTCGAAGTGCAAGTGCGCGCCCGTGGATGCGCCCGTCGAGCCGACTAGGCCGATAAAGTCGCCAACCGCAATCTGGTCTCCGACGAGCAACGGGCTCGAGTTCATTTGCATGTGCGCATACAAGGTTTGAACATTTTGGCCATTGATGACGTGATCGATCGTGACCCAGTTGCCGTAGCCCCAACGAGAAATTTCGGAGTGACTCACAACGCCGTCAGCAATCGCGTAAATGGGCGAACCCGATCCCGGCGTGAAGTCGAGTCCCATGTGTTGACTCGAGCACGAGCGACACGGGGCTACTCGGTCACCAAAACCTGAGCTGATGGGAACTGTGTAGGGGAAGGGCCAGCGAACTGCGCCTGAAGTTACGGTGTAGTTGTAGCTGACATTGCCGTACTTCTGGCGAAGCAACTCGGCATACGACGTCACCGTGAACGAGTCTCGAGCCGATACAGCCTCGACGGCTTCCGTTGAGACGTTGAGTGTTTGGGCGACCACTTGGCTTTCAGTGACATCGGCGACGGCAACGTTCTCGTCTACCGTCATGAAAGCGTTCGCCGGAACCGTAGTTCCAACGAAGAGGGCTGCCGCAAACAGCATGGCTCCAGCCGGCAGCAGCTTCGACGCGATTGACTCCCGTTTCCGGCGCGGCGCCGAGGGACGTGGGGTATTCGTTGCAGCCGACACAGCTACGGCGAAATCGGCACTCGACGGGCCATTGTTCCCGAAAGGGCGCGGAATCTCTGCCACAACGGGCGCGGAGCCTTTTCTGGAATCCCTGCGCCGAGGCAACGGGGAAGAATCGGCGGCGGGGATTGATGAGGGCTCGGCGCCAACAACAGCTGCACTGCTGTGAACTGACATCGCGGGAGTGTGTTGAAGGGCTACGTCGATTCGAGCTGGCGCTGCCGCAGGAACTACCTGCGCAGGAATGACCGGAGCAGAAACTACCGGAGCGGGAACGTTCTGAGCAGAAACGTTCTGAGCAGAAACGTTGTGCGCAGGAATGACCTGAGTAGAAAACACTGGCGGCGGCATTGTCGACAGAGACTGCTCACCTGGAACGGCACGAGCTTCCTGCTGAACGGCGGCTTCACGTTCACGCAGCTGACGGCGGGTGAGCGGAGCTCCCTGCACCGGGGCTGAAGCCCCTGTGTAGTCGTTTTCTCCTGCGTACCGGCCGTTGTCGTTCATTAGAGTGTCGTGTCTCCTCGAAGCCCGTCAGGGCCTGTCGGAACAGTCACAGCAACTTCGGCGTGCGTATCGCGGAAGAAAGCGGCACGATCCCACGGTGCGCGCGAGCACACTATTGCATGGGTTGCCAGGGTCATTCCGGGGTTCTCCTCTAAAGCGCTCTCAGGGTTTGGAGAGCCGTTTCTCGGGTGGTTGCACGCGGCAACGAATCCGCTTGGGTAACGGATAGAGAAACATTAGCCAAAAAAGGCCACAACGACTAGCCCAGAACCCTCAGTAACGCAGTTCTCTCAGCACACTCTCTAGTTCTGTTGCCAGTTCCGGGGCCGCTGCCAGGATGAACTCTGCGCTGGGCGCCGCATCACCCCAACCCGTTACCCGAGCTCCCGCCTCGCGCGCAATGAGCGCACCGGCCGCATGATCCCACGGGCTAAGCGTGCGCTCAAAGTAGGCGTTGAGGCGCCCCGAAGCCACGGCACACAAATCGAGTGCAGCCGTTCCCATACGACGGATGTCCCGAACTCGCGGGAGCAGTTGTCCCACAGCCGCGCCTTGCTCGCTGCGCGTTGTGGCGCTGTACGCAAAACCTGTTCCCACGAGCGCGAACTCGAGGGGCACGGCATCCGCAGCTCTGATTGGTGACTCGCCGAGAAACGCACCTCCCCCTGAGGTGGCGGTAAAGGTGTCCCCCGTAGCGGGGTTGTGCACGCAGCCGGCGAGCGCGTTCCACGTGAGTGGGTCGGGGTCACCTTCCACCACTGCGATGCTCACTGCGTAGTGAGGGATGCCGTACAAGTAGTTCACGGTGCCATCGATGGGGTCGACGATCCACGTGAGTCCGCTCGTTGATGCTCCAGCATCGCTCTCTTCCCCGTAGAACCCATCGTTTGGCCGCGCATGCGCGAGCATCGACCTGATGAGCGCCTCGGTTTCACGATCGGCGAGAGTGACGATGTCTACGGGGCTGGACTTTGACGCCGCAATCTCGACACCTTCACGTCGACGGCGAGCGGCGAGCTCGCCCGCTTCTCGCGCAATGGTCTCGGCAAGAACGAGGAGCTCTGAGTTCTTCATGCTTCGACCATACGGCAGGCGCGGGGGCACGACGGGCTTTGTTTTCCCGGCAGCCTCGGGCCCTCAACCGCGCCCAGCGTTACCCTCAGACACTCACGCCGTCACGCCATGGTAGGTAGGGCTCACGCGGGCATCTATACAGTTGCCGGCCTCGTGCGGGAGTTGAGGGAAGGGTGTCTAGCTGCGTTCCATAGGCACATCGTGAGCACGATGGTGACCGGGGCCCAGATGATTCGTTCGACAAATGACGGAGATGCGATGTTGGCCAGAACACCGACCGCCATCAAACCGGCCGCTCCATAGAGCACGACACGGCGGATCGGTGCTGGAGCCAGGCGGGTTCCTGCGACGACGGCGAGGGCCCCGTAGACAACCGCGGCGATCGCACTGCTCACGCGCAATTCTGCGGGAAGTACGCCTGTGTTTGCTCCGCCAAACGCGGCTTCACCCCAGGGAAGGCCGATCGCCAGGCCAATCTGAAATAGGCAAATTACAAGAAACAGTGCTGCGGCAATTGTGCCCGCGCGACTCGCAGCGGGGTGTGTTTCCTTCGAGGCACGAGCGGGTTTCACGGTGTTCCATTTCGTCGGGGTGCTGCCCGCGGCATTGCCCGGCGGTCACTCACTTATATTACTACTAGTAATATAGGTGAGTGTTCACCCCGTGCGCAACAGGCTTGGTTCTCAACTAGCCAACACCTAGCCCGGCTCGCTACTGAATCAGCGCCTCTCGTCGCCCATACGGGTACGTACTCGAGCGCCCTTGGAAGGCAAGGATCGCTTCGTTACGGATGTGCCCACTCTCGATCTCGATCGCACGGTCGATAGTGTCGGATGCCGCCCACGCCGCTGGCCCCTCCATAACAGTGCGCAAAAACGGCATGATCGCTTCGCTGATCTCCCACGTTGTCGAGTTCCACAGAAGCGAAGGGCTGTGGTCGACCGCGTAGTAGTTGGTGGACTCGCCGACCGTGAACATCGGCTCGGCGAAGGAGGTGGGGCGGGCCCAACTGAACCCCATTCCTTCATCGACCGAGACATCCACAATGAGGCTGCCAGGACGGAAGGCCGCGAGGTCGTCAATGGTGAGGTAGGTCAGCGGCGCGTTGGGGTCTTGCAAAGTGCAGTTCACGACGATGTCATTCTCGGCGAGATACGGAGCGAGGAGTACGGGGCCATCTTCGGTGTTGACGGTGCTGTCGAAGGGTGCATCGTCGCTGTGCTCAAACTGGATGATGTCAACCGACGGAATGGGCGAACCAACTGCGGCGATCTCACGGTTGGTGAGCACACGCACATCGTGGATGCCATGAGCGTTGAGGGCCGTGACGGCGCCCCTGGCCGTTGCACCGAAGCCGATGACTGCGGCGCTGAGCCTACGGCCATAGTCGCCGGTTGAACCACACAGTTCGAGAGCCTGAAGCACCGAGCAGTAGCCGGCCAATTCGTTGTTTTTGTGAAACACGTGCAGCCCAAAGCCGCCATCGGACTGCCAATGGTTCATGGCCTCCCACGCGATAAGGGTGAGATTTTTGTCGATAGCGAGTTGGGTAATCGCTCGGTCTTGAACGCAATGCGGCCAGCCCCACAGAACTTGGCCGTCGCGAAGGTCGGCGAGGTCGGAGGCTTGAGGTTTGGGCAACAAAACTACGTCCGCCCGTTCAATGATCTCGTCGCGACCGGCCATAGCCCCAACAAGCGGTGCTATCTGGTCATCGGGGATTCCGAACCGCAGCCCGTATCCCTCCTCGAGAATCATCCGTGCGCGAATATCTTCGTCGATGCGCTCGAGGTGGGTGGGGTGAATCGGAAGGCGCCGTTCGTCGGCCTTGCGAGACGTGGCCATGACGCCCAGAAGCAACAGCTCTGGCGTGGGTTCAGTTTCGCTCATAGTCCACTCTACGTTGCACGTTGAACGCCGCCTTGTGTTCATAACTCCTGCGCAATGCGAAAGGACCGCGTCACATGCTCACCAATCGGGCTGTAGATACAGCCCAGCAGGAGTTATGCGCACCGGAGCCACCGAACCCACACAAACGCAGACGCAGACACAGACACAGACACAGACACAGACACAGACACAGACACAGACGCAGACTCAGACTCAGACTCAGACTCAGACGCAAACGCAAACGCAAACGCAAACGCAAACACAGACACAGCCGAAACGCAAAAACCCGCCGAACTCGTGAGTTCGGCGGGTTTTTTGTCCGCTGCGGGACTTTGGTGGCATGTGAGGGATTCGAACCCCCGAATGCGAAGCAGTCTGATTTACAGTCAGATCCCTTTGGCCACTTGGGTAACATGCCAGGGCGCTCCCGACCACATGTATTCATCTGAGCGAAGGCGCGGATCAACAATACCGTGCGTTTGCCGTTACAAAAAACGCGCGGCACTCCCACGCGAGCCAGATAGTATCGGCACAGCCAAGGAGGTGCCAAAAAATGACCGGAATCAATGAAGTTGCTGAGCTTGCGGGCGTCTCAACAGCCACAGTGTCTCGAGCTCTCAGCGGCAACGGTCATGTCGCCGAGGCCACGAAGGAGCGCGTCGAAGCCGCAGCTCTCGAACTTGGGTACGTTGTTTCCTCAAACGCGTCGAGTCTGGCCACTGGCCGCACCAAAAACGTTGGCGTCGTCATTCCGTTTCTCAACCGATGGTTCTACAGTTCGGTCATCGAAGGTGCGGAGCAAGCTCTCCTCGCCCACGGCTATGACCTGACTCTCTACAACTTGAGTGGCGGCGGGGACGAAAGGCGCAGCGTTTTCGAGCACTTTCTGCTTCGCAAGAGAGTGGATGCCGTCATCGCCATCTCCCTAGAACTCACTTCGTCCGAAGTCAGTCGCCTGATCGCCATGAACAAGCCCATTGTCGGAGTGGGTGGACCGCTACCCGGCGTGCGCACTTTGAGCATTGAAGACGTCGAGGTTGCGCGGCTCGCAACCGAACATTTGCTCTCCCTCGGTCACCGCAATATCGGGCACATCGGTGGCACTAAAGAGTCCGAGATGGACTTTCACGTGCCAACCAACCGTCGCGCGGGTTATGAGGCGGCGCTCGAAGCTGTCGGCATCCCCGTCGACCCAGAACTGTTTCAACCCGCGGACTTCACTCTGCAGGGTGGCTACCGCGCGGCCAAACAAATGTTTGGTAACCCGCGCAAGCGCCCAACGGCGGTTTTTGCGGCATCCGACGAAATGGCTATCGGCACGATTCTGGCCGCGCGCGACATGGGTTTGAGCGTGCCTGGAGACATTTCCGTCGTCGGCATTGACGACCACGAGCTCGCCGAGTTTTTTGGCCTCAGCACCGTTGCACAGTTTCCAACGGAGCAAGGGGTGAAGGCCGTGGAGATTCTTATGGATGAATTGCACCCGGGCCGTCGCGACAAGGCTGCGACCAACACTCCATTGCGATTCGAGCTCATTGTGCGCTCAAGTACGGCTCGGCCCGACCCGCGCCACCGCTAGCTGTTCTACGATGGGCTCATGGCAGATTCCACATTCGACATAGTCAGCAAGGTCGACAAGATGGAGGCGGACAACGCCGTCAATCAAGCTCAGAAGGAAATCGCCCAGCGATATGACTTCAAGGGCATCGGCGCTTCTGTTGAGTGGAGCGGCGAGAAGCTGCTCCTCAAGGCGAGTGCAGAAGAACGCGTGAAGGCTGTGCTTGAGGTTCTTGAGGCCAAGTTCATCAAGCGCGGCATTTCGTTGCGCAGTCTCGACACCGGTGAACCCTACCCGAGCGGCAAAGAGTTCCGCATCGAGGTCTCGCTCAAAAACGGCATCTCGTCTGAAGACGCCAAAAAGGTCTCCAAGATCATTCGCGACGAGGGACCAAAGAGCGTCAAGAGCCAGATTCAGGGCGACGAGTTGCGCGTGCAATCCAAGAGCCGCGACGACCTCCAAGCGGTCATGGCACTCCTCAAGGGCAAAGACCTCGATGTCGATCTTCAGTTTGTGAACTTCCGCTAAAACCCCAGTTCCCACCGGGAGACACCTTCGCTCAGTAGACTTCGAGCGATGGACAACGTCAGCACTTTAGCTTTGGTGATCGCCACGATCATCGTGGTGATCGACCTTGCCATTCGCGCGCTCGCGATCATCCTTATTCCGCGCAATCGAAAGCCGCAGACGGCCACTGCGTGGTTGCTCGCGATCTTCTTTTTGCCCTACATCGGCATCATTTTGTTTTGGATGCTCGGCTCGAGGTGGCTGCCCAAATCCCGCCGCGACAAGCAAGACGAGATCAACACCTACATTCTCGAAACCACGGAAGGTTTTGATCAGGTCAGCCACGAACATCCGTGGCTTGACCCGATTGTCGAACTCAACCGCAACCTCGGCGCGATGCCACTCGTCGGTGGGAATTCGGCCACTCTCACCAATAGCACCGAGCAGTCGCTTGCCGAAATGACCAAGGCTGTCAACGCGGCGACAAAGTGGGTGCATGCCGAGTTCTACATTTTCGCGTACGACCCAACAACCAAGCCATTTTTTGACGCCCTCGAGGCTGCGGTGGAGCGGGGCGTTACGGTGCGCGTGCTCCTCGACCACGTTGCGGGGCTTCGCACGACCGGGTACCGCAAGACGCTGCGCAAACTCACTGCCATCGGCGCCGCGTGGTCTCTCATGCTCGCCATTCAGCCGCTGCGGGGAAAGTGGCAACGCCCCGACCTTCGCAACCACCGCAAGATCCTTGTAGTGGATGGGGTTGTGGCCTTCACGGGTTCGCAGAACATCATCGATGCGAGCTACAACAAGCGAGGCAACATCCGTCGTGGTTTGCGCTGGAAAGACGTCATGGTGCGATTCGAGGGCCCCATCGTCGCGGGAATCAATGCTCTGTTTGTCACCGACTGGTACACCGAGACCGACGAGCTTCTCGTTCGTGAAGGAACAACGATTCCCTTGGAGACGCAGGGCTCCGGACTCGACGCTCAAGTGGTTCCCAGTGGACCCGGTTTTGAAGGTGAAAACAACCTGCGGCTTTTCAACTCTCTGCTCTATGCAGCTCAAGAGCGAATCATCATCACGAGCCCGTACTTCGTGCCAGATGACTCCATGCTGTACGCAATCACAACAGCGGCGCAAAGCGGAATCGATGTGCAGCTATTTGTCTCGGAAATCGGCGACCAGTTTTTTACCTACCACGCCCAACGCAGCTACTATGAGGCGCTGCTCGAAGCGGGAGTCACGATCTGGCTGTACACCTCGCCGACGGTATTGCACTCCAAGTTTTTCACGATCGATGACGAGGTTGGGGTGATCGGGTCAAGCAACATGGACATGCGCTCGTTTAGCCTCAACTCGGAAATCTCTGTCATGGTTCACGGCCGGAGTTTTGTCGCAGATCTGCGCAAACTCGAGGCCGAGTATCGAGCAAGTAGCAAACAATTGACCTTGGATGAGTGGATGAAGCGCCCCCTAGCCGGCCGCGTTCTCGACAACATTGCCAGGCTCACGGCAGCGGTGCAGTAGAAAGAGTAGTGATGAACTGGCCTATAGCTCCACGCACCCCTGTGCGCTCTAGCATCGAGGCGGCTCTTGCCCGTCGGCCCTTCCCTTCGGTTATGGTCACGGGCCCTACCGGCATCGGCAAAACGACTCTCGCGCGCTCGATCGTGGCTCAAATCATCGCTGAGGGCGGGACTGTCGTCGAGATTGTGGCACTCGCCGAGCTCACCGAGGTCCCTCTCGGAGCTCTCGCTCCGGCGCTGTCCTCCGACGTTGTGCGGGGCAGCTCTGACCTCGGAGAACGCCTCGCCAATGCTGTCGGGGCGATCGTGGCATCCGAGCCTGCAGTGGTTTTTGTTGATGACGCGCCTCTACTCGACGAGTTGTCTGCTGCTGCCATTTACCAGCTCGTGCGTGTCTACAAGATTCCCTGCCTCCTGACTGGCCGAGATGAACACGCCCTTACCGGGGCGATTCAACGTCTCGACCACGAAATGCTCGTCGAGCGCATCGTCGTCGGGCCTCTCGACGCCCACGAAGTTGAGTCGCTTCTCGAGAAAAGACTCGGCAAAAGTGTTGAGCCCGAAAGTGTTCGAGGTTTACTTGCGCGTAGCGAAGGAAACCCCCTGGTGCTTCGCACTCTTGCCATCGCCGCGGAAGAGCAGCAGACGATTTACGAAGGAACTCACGGGCTCATCGTCGATGAACCAACCCTTCCGAAACACGTCACCGCAATAATGTCCGCGCGGGTCGCCGAGCTTCCCGCCCACGTTCGCAATAGGGCAGTGTTGCTCGCTTTAGCTCAACCGCTCCCGCGCGCGCTGCTCACCGACCCGGCAACTGCCGATTCCCTTGTTCGGGCGGGGCTCGCCACAGCAGCGGGGGCAGTCGGGGATGAGAGACTCACGCTCAACCACCCCTTGCTTACTCAAGTACTCATCGACGAGTGCCCACCCAACGAACGGGAAGCGCTCGCAGCCGAAGCTTCCGAGCTGCTCACCAGCTCGCCCGATGAGCAATTGCGATTTCGCGGCGTACTGCTGCGGCTGCGACACGGCGTGCACTCTAGCCCCGAGCAACTCACGTGGGCCGCGGGTTACGCCCACGTCGTGCAAGATCATGCTCTCGCCGTGCGCCTTGCAACCCTGGGCTGCACCCCGGTACCCAGTTTCGACGGCGAACTTACGCGCGGCAGTGCGCTCTCTGCTCTCGGCGATAGTGCAGCAATTGGTTCACTGTCGGCAGCAATAGAGCTCGCAACCACTGACGAACAATCGGCTCTCGCGATGGCTCGCCTCGGGCACCACCTCGCCATTCGCGAGGGTAAAGCTGCAGAAGCCGCCCAGCGCGCGGGGGCTCATTTCGCGACTCTCACCGACCCGACAGCCAAAGCTCTCCTCGGTGCCGAACTCATGAAGTGGCAATCGATGGCCGGCATGGCTCTGCCTTCGGACGTCGACGGCGGCGGAGCAGGTGCAGCAGGCGACGGAGGCGATGGAGGGCCAGGCGCTCTCGCTGCTCTTATCGGCGAAGCCATGGTGACATCAATGCTCGGCTACACACGAAGGACTGCCGCGGCAACAGCGGCCGCTCGACCTCTCGCCGCAACCTACGTTCTCGCGTTTCCGTTCGCGAGCGAGCTTCTCGATCTCAATGACTTTTTAGTACTGGTTTTTGACGGAGATCTCGTTGCGGCCGAAGAGTATGCACGTTCGAGGCACGGACGGCCGCGAAGCGACTCCTCGGGGTTGTGGAGCTACACCCTCGCTCTTGTTACTTTGCACACCGGCCGAGCGGCGGAAGCTCACGCACTCGCTGACGAAGCCGTGAGTGAGCTCGCGTGGCGGGACTTCACGGGTCTTCAAGGGCCGGCGATCGCCGTGCGAGCCACCGCGGCCGCTCAACTGGGAATCCCCACTACCGTCGACGCTGAAATCACCGATGCGCACCGCAGCGACATCAAAGTTGTCCTCCAGCTTGCTGAGGCTCGAGCGTGGCAGCTTGCACATAAGGGTGAATTGGATGCCGCCGCCGCCCACGTGCTCGACACAGCCAACGAGGGCGTGGCAGCGAACCATCTGGCCCTTGCAGCTCTCACGGCGTCGACCGCTATTCGCTTGGGACGCGGAGCCATTGTGGCCGATCTTCTTGCGACTCTTGCCGAAAGCACGGGCGCTCCGCTCATCGTGGCACTTGCTGGTGCAGCAAGCGCTCAAGCGACAGGCTCGACCGATGACTTGGCTGCCGCTGCCGAAAACTTGTCGACTGCAGGGCTAGCAGCTAGCGCCATGGATCTGTGGGAGCTCGCCGCACGCGCGAGCTCGGGAGGCGAGCGCGCTCGCGCCTTGCGACGCTCTGCGGAATTGCATGGGAAAGGTCAGCAGCTGTTCTCTCTCTTCAGCGCGGAGACAACAAGCAATGAGCTCACGGAACGTGAGGTCCTCATCGCGCGTGCTGCCGCCGCGCGCAAGCGTAGTCATGAAATCGCCCTCGATCTCGGATTGTCGATTCGTACTGTCGACAACCATTTGGGGCGCATCTATCGCAAGCTCGGCGTGAGCAATCGCCTACAACTTGAAGAGGCTTTGAGGGAGATTTCTGAGTAGTTTCTACTCTCTGCGCGTGCTCTCAACCATCTCTAATCTCGGTATGTCCCTACCGAAAGGCTTATTCATGCGCACCTCCACAGCACGCACAGTAACCCCCCTTGCACTAGGAGCGGTTCTTGCCCTCACACTCACGGGTTGTTTCGGCAACCCTCTCGAAAGCTTCACTGAAGGAGCGATCGAGAACATCATCGAAGACCAGACGGGCGTCGACATCGACGTTGACGGCAACGGCTCCGGTGCCTCGCTTCCTGACAACTGGCCTGCCGACGTTGCGGTTCCCGACGGAACGATCATCAGCTCGATGGCCGTCGATGAAACTTTCACGACCTCTATTCAGGTTTCGGATGAGGCCGCCGCTCAGGCCGGACTCGATGCCTTGATCAATTCAGGTTTCGAAAGCGAATCCACGATGGATATGGGTGCGCTCAAGATCAACACTCTTGGAGATGCGGATCGGGTTATCAGCTACTCATGGACCGTCGACGAAGAGTCCGGCGAGGTCTTTGTGTCCATGTCTGTCGGCGCCCGCCAGTAGTCAACTTTCACAACGAAGGGCCGGGCAGCTGCAGCTGTCCGGCCCTTCGTTTTTGCTGTGCCCTAGTGGGATGAGTTTGAGACGCGCACCATCTCGTCGCGCGGAACGACCTTCACCCGGGTGCGGCCGGCCGCCTCACCGAGTGCGAGTTCGTGAGCGTCGAGGTTGTGCCATCCATCGAGGTTTGTGTATTCGACACCACGTGCGGCGAGCAGTTCGGTGATCGCCTCTTCTGCCGGCTCTGCTGGGGTCCACCAATTGGCCTGATCGTTGAGCACGTGTTTGATGGTCTCCATGGCGTCGCTCTTGGTGTGGCCGATGAGCCCAACGGGGCCACGCTTGATCCACCCTGTTGTGTAGACACCGTGAACCGGCTCGTCGTTGTCATCAATGACTTGACCTTCCCGGTTCGGGATGACACCACGCTTGTCGTCGAACGGCACACCCTCGAGGGGTGAACCAAAATAGCCGACGGCCCGGTAGATGGCCTGAATCGGAATCTCACGAATCTCACCAGTACCAACGACGCCGCCCTCACTGTCGGGAGCGGTACGTTCGAAGCGGAACGACGAGACCGCGCCGGTATCGTCTGAAACAACTTCGAGCGGCTTGGCGTAGAAGTGCAAGTGCAAGCGACGGGATGCCGACCCAACCTCTCGCGAACGCCACTGCCCCAGCACCCGGTCGATGACCATGACTTGCTTATTGGTTTCAATAGCGGCCTTGGAGGCCTCGTCGTAATGGAAGTCTTCGTCGTGCAGAATCATGTCGACGTCGCGCAGCTCGCCAAGCTCGCGAAGCTCGAGAGGTGTGAACTTCACTTGCGCGGGCCCGCGTCGCCCGAAAACATGAACATCGGTGACTGGCGATGCAGCAAGGCCGTCGTACACGTTGGCTGGGATCTCCGTCGGCAGCAAGTCGTCTGCGTGTTTGACGAGCATTCTGGCTACGTCGAGGGCCACGTTGCCGTTGCCGATTACCGCGATCTCTCGAGCCTTCAATGGCCACTCTCGCGGCACGTCAGGGTGACCGTCGAACCAGCTCACGAAGTCGGCCGCGCCGTAGCTGCCATCGAGGTCGAGTCCTGGGATGTCGAGTCCGGCATCCCGGACGGCGCCTGTCGAGAAGATCACCGCGTTGTAGTGCTTCTTGAGGTCATCGAGAGTGATGTCTCTGCCAAAAAGTACGTTGCCGAATAGCCTGATCTGCCCGCTGTCGAGTACTTCACGGAGCGCCGTGATGATTCCCTTAATGCGCGGGTGATCTGGGGCCACCCCGTACCGCACGAGACCGTACGGCGCGGGAAGCTGTTCGAAAAGGTCGATGGACACGTCGAACTTCTTTTCGGCTTTGAGCAGGATGTCTGCGGCGTAAATGCCTGCAGGTCCCGCCCCAACGATGGCCAACCGGAGCTTGGTCATGGTGATTCCTCTTCTTGGGTTACTTGCTTCGCTCAACTACGGAGTCGGCGAAACGGGTGAGAGCTTTGACTACGGGACCGTCGGGAAGCGGGGCGAGCGCTTCTACAGCTTCACGCGCCCAGCGGTGCGCTTCTGTGCGGGTTCTTTCCGTAACTTCGTGACGGCGAAGTTCGGCGATGGCAGCGGCAAGTTCCGCGTCATCAGCCTCACCGTAGAAAGCCGCGTTTGCGTCTCGTTCGAGGCGAGTGAGCAAATCTGCGTCGTCGGGGTTGGTTGCTGCAGACTCACGCAAATACAACAGCGGCAGGGTAGCGACGCCGCTGCGCAAATCAGTTCCGGCAACCTTGCCGGTTTCTTCGGCCTTCTCCGACAAGTCGATGATGTCATCAATGAGCTGGAAGGCCACACCAATTTTTTCACCGAAGGCAACAACAGGTGCACGGTATTCTTCCGGCGCTCCGGAGAACATGACTCCGATGTCTGCAGCGGCCGCAATGAGCGAACCGGTTTTGTCGGCGAGCACTTGAATGTAGTGAGCAATGGGGTCTTGGTCGCTGCGCGGCCCAATGGTTTCGTGGAGCTGGCCGAGGCACAGCCTCTCGAAGGTGTCGGCTTGCAATACGATCGCTCGCTCGCCCAAGGTTGCAACGAGTTTGCTTGCACGTGCGAACAACAGGTCGCCCGTCAAAATGGCGACAGAGTTGCCCCACACGGTTTGAGCTGAAGGAACGCCGCGACGCATTTGAGCTTCGTCCATGACGTCGTCGTGATAGAGCGAAGCCAAGTGGGTGATCTCGATCGCCATCGCCGCGGTTTCGACGAGCGGGTTAGAACCTGAACCGAGCTGCGCGGTGAGAAGCGTGAGCACGGGACGCACTCGCTTGCCACCAGCTTCAAACAAGTAGCGAGTGGTGACGTCGGCAAGATTGTCGGCAAACGACATCTCGCGCAGCAAGCCCTCTTCGACTCGCTCTAGGCCTTGCTCGATGTCGGCAACGAACTTGCGTTCGTCGCTCGACGCAAACAATTTTTCACCCAATCCGAGCGAAGAGCTCAGGGTGTTGCTGCGGCGAGCAGAGGGAACGCTCGGATTCACTCGGGGGCCGATCTGGTGAGGGAAGTCGTCAAACTTCGGTGGTCGATGAGGTGGTGGTCGATGTGGGCTTCGCTGCCGGCTTCTTCGCTGCGGCAGGCTTGGCCGCTGCAGCAGGCTTGGCGGCGGCAGGTTTAGCCGCGGTTGTTTTCGCTGCGGTTGTTTTCGCTGCGGGCTTAGTGGCTGCGGGTTTCTGTGCTGCGGGTTTCTGTGCTGCGGGTTTCTGCGCCGGAGCTACGGTTTCGCTAGCCGGCTTCTGCACCTTGATGGGGCGGGTTGCGGCGTCTTTGCGCTTAGCGACAGAAGCGAGCACAGCAGCATCCACGGGCTTCCGGCCGCGATGCAAAGCAACAACACCAGCGGTGAGGTTACGGTAGGCAACTCGAGTAAAGCCCGCTCCACGAAGCCAACCGTTGAGCTCGGTCTGGTCTGGCCACGCCTTAATTGACTCAGCGAGGTAGGTGTAGGCCTCTGGATTTGAACTTGTTGCTCCAACAACCGTTGGCATGACGTACTGAAGATAGGTCCAGTAGCTAGCTCGAAGAAGCGCGCGCGGCGGTTTTGAGAACTCGCAAATGACAAGTCGACCACCGGGCTTGAGAACCCGATACATCTCCGCGAGAGCCGCTCTCGGGTCGTTGACGTTGCGCAACCCGAAACTAATCGTTACGGCATCAAAAGTGTTGGCCTTGAACGGCAGCTGCTCGGCGTTAGCTTCAACAAATTCGATGTCGGGGTGCTTCCGACGCCCCTCGGCAACCATGCCTGGAGAAAAATCGAGCGCCGTGACAATCGCACCAGACTTGGCCAAAGCGGCCGAGCTCGTGCCCGTTCCCGCCGCAATATCGAGCACCAATTCGCCGTCTTGAGGGTCGACAGCTCGCACCGTGGCGAACCTCCACAAGGGGGCGTTTCCTGCCGAGAGCACGTTGTTGGTGCGGTCGTAGTGCTTAGCTACGCCGTCGAACATGGTAGCGACCTCGTCGGGCTGCTTACTCAAATCGGCTTTAGTCACCAGTCCAGTCTAGTGAGAAAGGCTCCCAGCTACCGGGGAGTACGCTGGAAGCGTGAGCACATCCCCCGGGTCCCAACCGAGTCTCACGGCCGTTACAGTTCGCATCGACGACGTCGGCCCCCTCATCCCCTACATTGATGCCAAGGAACCCCTGCTTTTTGTGCGACGTGGGCACGGCATCGCGGGTGTCGGCGAGGCCGTGCGTCTGGAGTTCTCAGGCCCGACCCGAATGGTGGATGCCGCAGCCGCGTGGCGCAGCATCTTGAGTGCGGCATCCATTGTCGACCCCCTCGAGCTGCCCGGCACTGGACTCGTCGCGTTCGGCAGTTTCGCGTTCGCCGATGAGTCGATTGCCACGAGTGTGTTAATCGTGCCGTCGGTTGTTGTCGGCCGCCACGGTAGCGCCACGTGGGTGACTCGCATTTCTGTTGCTGCGAACGAGCAAGGACACGCGGGAGATGGCAACTCGCACTCGCACGCTGTGCATGAGGTCTCTGCTGCCGGCATCCCCCCGGCTATGCCGTTCGGCCCGCGTTGCGCTGTGGAATTCGAGCCTGGCCTGATGACCCCCTCAGCTTTCGAGGGAGCTGTTGATGCGGCCATCTCTCGCATCGAGGGGGGCTCGGTGAGCAAGGTTGTGCTGGCTCGCGAACTCGTTGGCACTCTCTCCCCAGCAGCAGATTTGCGTCATGTGCTTTCGGCTCTCGAGGCCGGCTACCCCGACTGTTTCACTTTTGCCGTCAATGGGCTCATCGGTTCGAGCCCGGAAACTCTCGTCAAGGTCGACCGCGGTTCGGTGAGCGCGAGGGTGCTCGCAGGCAGCATGGCTAGGGGCGCCGATGTTGCAGCCGACCAGGAAGCTGCAGTTTCTCTAGCAACTTCAACAAAAGATCTGGACGAACACGGTTATGCCTTGCGCAGCGTGCTCGCCGCCTTGGGGCCACACAGCGCAAGCCTTGCCACGACAGAGTTGCCTTTCACTCTGAAGCTGCCCAACCTCTGGCATCTCGCGAGCGACGTTGAGGGAACACTGAGCGACGGATCAACCTCGCTCGATTTGGTGTCTGCGCTTCATCCGACGGCTGCCGTGGCTGGCGCTCCGACACTCGTGGCCCTGGATGTCATCGCACAACTCGAGCCGTTCGACCGAGGCCGTTATGCCGGACCCGTGGGTTGGGTCGGCTCGAACGGTGACGGCGAGTGGGCTGTTGCCCTCCGCTGCGCGCACGTCTCTGCGTCAGGCCGAGTAACCGCCTATGCAGGTTCGGGCATCGTCACGGGTTCCGTCGCGTCACACGAGCTTGCTGAGACCCGCATGAAGTTCCGCCCCATCGTCGAAGCGTTCAGCTAGCCGATGCGTTCAGCTAGTCGAGGCCTTCAGCTAGTCGAGCCTTCACTCAACTGACTGCGAGTCGCTCTTTCTGAAGCTCGACGTCGTAGTCGGCTGCGGGCCACTGCGGGTCGATGCCACGAAGAGCGTCGAGAAGTAGCCGTTGCACAGCAAGGCGAGCAAACCATTTTCGGTTCGCCGGCACGACGTACCACGGGGCATAAACGGTCGATGTCCGCTCGAGTGCAATCTGGTAGGCCTCGTGGTAGGAGGGCCACATTTTTCTTTCGTCGATGTCTCCAGGGTTGAACTTCCAGTGTTTGTCTGCGCGATCGAGCCGTTCCCGGAGTCGTTCTCTTTGCTCGTCAGGGCCAATGTGCAACATGACCTTCACAATCGTCGTCCCTGCCGCGACAAGCTCTTCCTCAAATTGCCTGATAAGTCCGTAGCGTTCTTCGATCACCTCGGGAGTGCTGAGGCCACGCACGCGATGGATAAGCACGTCCTCATAGTGTGAGCGGTCGAAAACACCGACGATCCCCGGTTCGGGAAGCTGCTTTCGAATTCGCCACAAAAAGTCGTGCTCCCGCTCCTCGGCTGTTGGCGCCTTGAACGACGACACGTGAACCCCTTGAGGGCTCATCGCGCCGATGACGTGGTTGACGATGCCGCCTTTGCCCGCGGTATCCATACCTTGAAGCACGAGGAGAACTGAGCGCGTTCCACCCGCCCGGCTGTCGGCAAAAAGTCTTTCTTGAAGCTCGTGGAGCTCGCTTGCCCCGACGTCGAGAGCGTCGCATCCATCAGACTTCGACCCAGAAAAGCCGGGAGTAGATTCTGGGTCTATGTCACTCACGGAGAACCCCGGTCCGACCATTTCGAGCTCACTCATTCGCCAACAGTACTCGCCGATCTCGCGCCAGTCACTAGCCCGAGTTCGCGGGCCGCAACACTAGCGCTCGAGCCGCACTTCGATGAGAGTGGGGTATTCCCTAGGCGTGAGCGCCCCTTCCAGCTCGCCCCGCGACCTGACAAGCACGTACTCCCAACCGTAAGCAAGGGCCAATTGCTCCATCGCAATGAGCTGTGGTGTGAGTTGTACTCGGTCGAAGGACGAGGGGTCTGCAACGGTCGCTACCTCAAGTCCATCAAAAATTGTGCCGCCATCGTCGTTGCCAACAATCACTTGAATGCGCGGCCGCGGCTCCCCGACCCCAAACAACATCGCTCCAGCGTCGTGCAACAGAGTGAGGTCGCCGATGAGCACTCGAGTCACACCTGCCGCAGCAACTCCAGTCGCATCTTGACTCGCGAGCGCAATACCGATCCCGGTAGCGATCGTGCCGTCGATTCCCGCGAGCCCGCGATTGGCGTGCACGCTGATCTTTTTTCCTGGCACAACCTGATCGGCCTCACGAATGAGTCGGGATGCCCCGAGCACAAGCCTGTCGTGGGGCCACGTCATTCGCCACACAGCTTCGACCAAGGCCCTACGAGAGACGGAAGCACGGATGCCCTTGAGCACAGCTCTCGAGAAGGCCGCTTGGTCTGTGGGTTCGTCGGAAATAGCGATGTCGATCGGTGGAGCGTCGTGTTGCTCGAGTTCCGTGCGCGACGTCATCACCCAGCGACCGAGCCACGAGCGCGCCGTTGGGGAGTCATCTGGGCCGCTCACAACGTGAACAGCATCAACGAATGTGCCTACGGCGTGGCCCGGGTTGTAGTCGTCTGCGCCATGTGATCGCACGACGATCGTCTCAACTCCCGGCCGCTGGATGAGAGCGGGCACTTGCCTACTCAACGTCGGGTGGCCGAAGACGATCACTCGCTCGACTCGGTCACCAAAATTTGCACGGTCGAGGAGGTCACGGTATGCGACAACGAGGTTGGGGCCAAAGTGGGCACCGCTCGAAACTTCAGCAAGCAGCGGAGCGCCAAGCGCTCGTGCGACAGCCTCGGCTTCTGGCCCCGCGGCGTGCCCTGCAACCACGACGGTTCCGGGTTCGTAGTCCAGAGCGAGGCTCTCTCCACGAGGAGTTTCCGCCTCACGCGCCACCTCATCAGCGTCAGCGTCGCTCGAGAAAAAGTCTTCGGGCCAAGGGCCAGAGAGGGGGTCGGCGAGGGCAAGATTGACGTGAACAGGACCGGGGCGAGACGGGCTCTGTGCGGCATCCAAGATCTGTGCTGCGAGGTCAACGGCGGCTTCGCGCTCACCCGGCGCTCCGGTTGGGGCGTCGATGTCGAAGGTGTGGCGGGCTGCCTCACCAAATATGCCCGGTTGGACCGTGGCCTGATTCGCTCCAACTCCACGGAGTTCGGCTGGGCGATCAGCCGTGATGACGATGAGTGGCACTCCAGAGTGGTGAGCCTCGAGCATGGCCGGATGCAGGTTAGCCACGGCTGTACCGGAGGTGACAATCACCACGACGGGACGTTGTTCTTCAACCGCTAGGCCAAGGGCGAGAAATCCGCCAACCCTCTCGTCGATGCGCACGCGCAATCGCACGAGGCCCGCTTTCTCCAGCCGGGCCGCGGCCAGAGCCAATGATTGTGATCGGGAGCCGGGACTCACAACAACGTCGCGAACTCCCCGTCGTACAAGCTCTGAAAGCAACACTGCTGAAAATTCCGCCGCTGGCGACGCTGCCCCGCTCACGCTACGGGGTTGGGGGGGTCATCGTCGAGCTCTGACAGCTCTTGTTCGAGCCGGCGAATGCGCTCAGCACTTTCTTCTTCAGCCTTCAAGTTGCGTAAAAAGTCTGGATCATCGTCGGGAGCTATCATCTTTCGCTGACCGCCACCGCCGCGTCGCGGGCGCCCGAAAAACAGCCACAGAAGTGCCCCTGCGATGGGGATGAGGACGATGAAAAACCACGCGGTCTTCCTGAACGATCGCACATTGCGTTTGTCGGTCAACAGGATGTCGACGATAGAAAAGACCATAAGCGCAAGTGCAGCGAGCCCCAGAGGGACGAGTACTAGGCGGGTCATGCAGTCAATTCTAAGCCGATAGCTCCGTACACTGGTCGAGTGAAGCCTTGGTTGTACTACAGCATTGTCAGACTTGCCCTATTTGGCGCGGTTCTGGCGCTCCTCATGTTTTTGAGTGTTGAGGGCTGGCTGGCTGCGATTCTTGCGGCAATCATTGCTCTGTGCATCTCGTACATTTTTTTCGCGGGTGAGCGTGACAAGGTCGCGACATCGATCCACGAATGGCGCGAGCGCGCGGCAACCGACACGGGCCGCGACGAGCAAGACGAAGACGCCGAAATTGCGAATCGTTCGTAGGCCGAATCGCTCCGGGCCCAGCGCCAAGAGCGTGAACTGTTAGTCGACTAGAAGACGATCGCTGCAGAGAGAACTAGGGCGTAGGCGAGAGCTGTGAGGCTAGCGAGCTGCAACGCTAAAACGAACTCTTTCGCACTCTTCGCTGTCGACACAATGACGACTGCCGGAATCGCAATGAACAGAGTCAAATATGTGTAGGGCGCATTGATGAACAGGATGCTGAAAAACACGAGCAGCGCAAAGGGCGTGAGAACTAAAACGCCAAACAGAATGCGAGACGACGTGCCACCGATTCGCACACTGAGCGTCTTTTTGCCCGCTGCCTTGTCTTGATCAAGATCGCGCAAATTGTTCGCCACGAGGACAGCGCACGCAAACAAACCGGCCGCAACACCGGCGACCCAACTCTCAACGCTGACGGTTCCCGCTTGAACGAGAGTTGTTCCCGCCGTGGCAACCAAACCGAAAAAGACAAAAACAAACAGTTCGCCGAGACCCGCATACCCGTAGGGTCTCGTGCCACCCGTGTAAAACCACGCTGCTACTACACAGGCTGCTCCAACCGCGAGCAACCAATAGATTCCGCTGAGCACAATGAGCGCTATGCCCGCGAGAGCCGCGAGAGCGAAAAACACCAGCGCAACAGTGAGTACAGCGCGGGGGGATGCTGCCCCCGAACCGGTCAGCCTTGCAGGGCCCACTCGGTGAGCGTCAGTACCCCTGATCCCGTCGGAATAGTCGTTGGCGAAGTTGACGCCGATTTGAAGACCGAGAGCAACCGCAAGGCACAGCAGAGCGCGCACGAGGTGCCACTCGCCGTCTCCCAAGATGTATGCGGTCGCGGTACCGAGCGCCACTGGAGCTATCGCCAGTGGAAGGGTCCGCAATCTCGCCCCACCGATCCAATCGCTCACCGTTGCTTTCGGGGCGGGCGCTACACCGGGGGGCCGACCGCCCGGTTTTCGGCTGCGACTCTTCGCGGCCGCGGCACTAACTTTTTTGGGGTTGATTCGTTCTTGCTTCGGTGTAGGCACGAACCAGATTCTACTGACCGCTGCTCGAATTGGTGTCGAGAGTGTGTCGCAGCTCTTGCACATTGGGTTTTCCAGATGCGAGCAACGGGATGCTATCAACAACAATCACGCGTTGCGGTGCGGCTTCCCTCCCGAGTTGCGCAGTTACCACGGCACGGATCTTTGCGAGCTCGACTGTTGAGGTCGCTATCACTACAGGCACTTCGCCCCACGAGTCACTGTGCTGCCGTACTACTACAGCATCGTCCAGTCCGGTCAGCGAGCGCACGACCTTCTCCACTGCACCGAGGGAAACTTTCACACCGCCCGAAATAATCACGTCGTCGAGTCGTCCGGTGACGGTCAGCACGCCGTCAACAAACTCACCGGCATCACCAGTGCGGTACCAACGAACGCCCTCGTCGACAATGAAGTGGGCAGCAGTGCGCACGGGATCCCCGATGTACCCGTCGGCGAGTGTCGGACCCGAGATTTCGATTTGCCCCTCGGTAATTCGCACAAGAGTTTGGCCGAGAGGTTCGCCGTCATACACACAGCCACCACTCGTCTCGCTCGAACCGTACGTGCGCGTGACCGCAATGCCGTGAGCTGCTGCCTCAGCCAGCAGCGCGGGCGGAGTCGACTGTCCACCGACAAGCACCCTGTCGAATCGTCGCAAAGCTCGGATGCCCTCATCCTCAGCAAGCAGCCGCGCGAGTTGCGCGGGAACGAGCGAGGTAAACACGACGGGGCCTTCGAGTAATTCTGTCGCACGTGCGAAGTTGGTGACAGCAAAAGGAACCGCCTCGAGTACTACGGGATCGAGCCCCGCAGCGAGAGAGCGCACGAGCACGTTGATTCCGGCAATGTAGTGCGAGGGCACAGCGAGCAGCCACTGCCCTTGGCCGCCAAGCGCCGAAGCTGATGCCGCGGCACTCGCGAGCAAGGCATCGCCTCGAATGGCAACACTTTTGGGGGTTCCAGAAGTTCCACTGGTCTCGATAACGAGCGCTACGGCACGATCAACCAACATCGAATCGATCTCTGGGGCTGGTGCATTCAGGGCTGCGGCGTGAGAGCCCTCAAGCGCGGCCCGCGGCAGGATCGCTGGGCCGTCGGCGGTGAGGGCTTCGCGGAGGGCGTGCAGCGTGGCATCCGCTCCAGAAACTATGCGCACTTCTCTGGTCATTGCTTCAAGTCTACGAGCGCTACTCTCGGCGTGCTCACGACTCTCGCGCTCAATCAGTGGCGATGCTGTAATTTGCGACCATAATTCAATACAACAAGCGAGGGTGGTGTTTTTATGCTTATCGATAGTGCGTCCGATCGTGTGTGGCGCATTCTCGCGACCTCCATCGGTTTCGGCAGCATCATCTTTACCCTGCTTGGGCTGCCCGCGATTCTCGAGCAGAGCTCGTCGCTTACGCCCGAATACACAGTCATCACCCTCATAGTTTTCTGCGGAATTCCGCCGGTCATGGCTCTCCTAGCTCAAAGATTGACCGTTCGGACGCTTCGCATTCTTGCGGGGATCCACGCGGCGAGCGGGCTCATTCTTGTGCCATTGTGGATACCGGCCATGACGGTCGAGAGTCTGCCCATCGAGTCCACACCGTGGATCATCAACCTGGTCGCTGTTGCCATGACTACTGCGGCCGTTGCGTTGCCATCGCTCGCAACGTGGATCTACCTCATCGTGATGTCGGCGATCGCCGGGGTCGTTCGCTTCATTGTTTACGGCGGCGGCGATGGGCTACTCGCTTTTCAAGACTTCATCATGGCCGCGCTTTTTAGCACCGTCATGGTTTCACTTGTGCAACTGGGCCTCCGAGCCGGCCGTGAGCAGGATGCTGCTGCCCACATCGCCCAAGAGGCCGCGGCGACATCTGCCTCAGCCGAGACCGCCCACAGGCAGCGCGCGATGTACGACGCGCTCACTCACGACGATGTTCTTGCAACCTTGCTTGCCGCCGCGAGGGGCGACAGCGCAACTGCCGCCGAAGCGAGCAACAGCGCGAAGCTTGCTCTCGTCAAACTTGATACTTTTAGCGCCCAAACCGATTCTCGCGCTTCACTCACTCCCGAAGAGCTCGAGTCCTTGCTTGTCTCTTCAGCGTCGAGTGTCGGGCAGCGAATCGTTGTGCGCTACCGCGAGACTCCTAGCGAGGCCGTGCACGCCCCTCTCGATGTGTGCCACGCTCTCGCCGAGGCTCTCGCCGAAGCCCTCCGCAATAGCGTCAAACACGCTGGAGGAACCGAAGAGAATCCTGTCAGGCGAGACGCGGTGGCCCTCATCGGCCGGGACGGCGTGCGCATCGAGGTGAGCGACGACGGCCGCGGCTTCGACCCTCGCCGAATCGGTCTCGACCGACTTGGAGTTCGCGTGAGCATCTTGCGCCGCCTCAACTCCATTTCTGGAGGGCGAGCGGTCATTCGCTCCGCTCGCGGTTCTGGCACAACGGTCATCCTCGAATGGACAAACCCGGGAGGTGACCGTGAAATATGACGTTGACTCGATAGTGCATTTGACTGATATGCGCGGTCGCATCATTCTCGGCATTTATGGTGCAGGAACAACCTATGTTGCGCTGCTCAACTTTGGCGGTCTCGTCAACCCCCTGCTGGGCATCCTCGCCCTTGGCTTGTTGTGGGCTGCCCTCATCATTCTGGCGATGCCGGGAAAGCAGCCATTCAGCCTGAGGTCGACGCTTTCGGTTGTTGCTCTCGGGACTGCAATCACCACGGTGTCGTCCTTGAACATCATTGAAGTCGCCGCAACAGGCTACGCAACGTGGCACATGGGCGCCGTGATTTTCCTCTTGCTCGTGCTTGCCATTCGTGGTCGCGGACGGTTCGCGTGGATTGGTTTCGCAATTTTTGCGGCCATAACCATAACGTGGAGCGTTCTCGCGCAAGGCGACACAATGTATGGAGTGAACCTCGTCGCTCGCCAAGCCGGCACCCTTCTCATCGGTACGTTGTTCGCGACTCTGCTGCGACGGTCGAGGCTCACGATCAGCGCCATCCAAGCAAGCCAGCTCTCACGAGCCGCAGCAGAAGCAGCGACGGATGCCGAGACTCGCGAACGCTCCCAGCACTATTCGCGCCTCGAAACCGAGGCCCGACCAGCGCTCGTGCGCATAGCGCAAGGTCCGCCGTTTGAATCGAGCGAGCTCGAACAATTCGCCCTACTTGAAGCGTCACTGCGAGATGGCATCAGGGCTGCGGGGCTGAGTGGATCTGCGCTGGCTATCGAGACTCGAGCAGCGAGGGAGCGTGGCGTCCACGTTATCCTGCTCGATGACAGGGGTAGCGATTTGACTGACGCCGAACGTGCGCTCGTTGAGAGCGCACTCACTGAGCAGTTGCGAGCCACTGAGGTTGGCACAATTACGGCGAGGTTGAGTCCTTACGAACGGGATGAGATTGCCACAATCGTCGTTGACGAAGCTGGAACGTTCCGCCGAGCTGTTGTCTCGCGAGACGGTGTGACCGTCGCCCACCTTTCCTAACAATCAGCAATGACGTCGACCGTCGGTGTCGGCTCCGCGCTGAGGACTTAGTACTGCCAGGGAAATGGCGACCAGTCGGGTTCGCGCTTCTCCAGAAACGAATCCCTGCCTTCCACGGCTTCGTCAGTTCCGTAGGCCAGCCGTGTCGCCTCACCGGCGAAAACTTGCTGACCGACGAGTCCGTCGTCTACCGCGTTGAACGCGAACTTGAGCATGCGGATGGCTGTTGGTGACTTGGTGAGAATCTCTCTAGCCCACTCGATCGCCGTCTTCTCTAGCTCGGCATGTGGAACGACCTCGTTGACGGCACCCATCTCGAATGCTCGACGAGCCGAATACTCTCTCGCAAGGAAAAATACCTCTCGCGCATTTTTTTGACCGATCTGGCGAGCGAAATATGCGCTCCCGTAGCCCGCATCAAACGAACCAACATCGGCATCAGTTTGTTTGAACTTGGCGTGCTCTTCGCTCGCGATGGTCAAGTCACACACGACGTGAAGCGAGTGCCCTCCGCCTGCAGCCCAGCCGGGCACAACAGCGATGACAACCTTGGGCATAAACCTGATGAGCCGTTGCACTTCAAGAATGTGCAGTCGGCCGTTGCGCGCCGCGTCGATGCCTGTCGCCGTTTCACCATCGGAATACTTGTAGCCGTCGCGGCCACGAATGCGTTGGTCGCCTCCCGAACAAAACGCCCAGCCGCCGTCTTTGGGGCTCGGCCCATTGCCCGTGAGCAACACGACCCCGACGCGCGGATTTTGCCTCGCGTGCTCGAGAACGCTGTACAACTCGTCCACAGTGTGGGGCCTAAATGCGTTGCGAACCTCTGGACGGTTGAATGCTACGCGCGCCACTTGGCCGCGCTCGTCAAGGTGATACGTGACGTCGGTGAGGGCCTCAAACCCTGGCACCTCGCGCCAGACGTCGGCGTCGAACAGTTCTGAGACTAGGTGGGCCATGGTTCCAGCTTAATCGCGACCGCACGATTGCCCAGCGACGCGGCCTATCGCGGACTGTAGCGCACCGGAACAGTGTGTCTAGGAAGCTGTGAAGTCACTAAAAAACAGCAGTAGCTGCACGAGCGTGAAGGGGTTGGCGAGAACGCTCAACACCATAGCCGCTAGACCGAACCAGCGCCCGCGCCCGAGCACGAGAGCCACTGCGCCCAGCAAAAAAGCTATTCCCGTTCCCACAATCGCGACCACTGCCAACACGATCGCTAACTCGTAATAGTCACCAATGGCCACAGCAATCGCGTACCCGTCTGCAACCGCAAAAGCCACAGCGATAACGAGAGCGATAACTCCGAGCCAACGTGAGCGGCGTTTGCTGGCCACGGGCTCCGCAACCGCGCTTGTGGACGAAGCTTTCTTCGACGAAGGTTGTGAGCCAGCTGCAGACGGCCGTGCCGCCGCGCCAAAAATCTCGATACCTTGCGGATCTTTTTTGCTCATCACTCTCCCTAGTGAAATCACCATAGCCGACCCATTACGGCTCGATCCTTGCCAGACTGACACCATGCTCTCTTCTCTGCCTCCCTTACGCGACCTCCTCTCGACAGCTCGAGTTGTTTCCTTGCCGTTAGCAACGAGGTTTCGCTCTATCGAAGTCCGGGAAGCCCTTCTTATTGAGGGGCCACTCGGGTGGAGCGAGTTCTCGCCATTTATCGAGTACGAAGATGCCGAGGCAGCGGCGTGGCTTGCCGCGACGATCGATTTCGGGTGGACAGCATCCGCTCCACTCGTGCGCGACAGCGTGCACGTCAACGCGACTATGCCCGCCGTCGAGGCCGATCGGGTCCCGGAGATTCTCGCAAGATTTGGCGGATGCCGCACGGTAAAAGTGAAGGTCGCCGAGCCCGGTCAAACCGTGGCAGACGACGTAGCGCGAGTGGCAGCCGTGCGTGAAGCCATCGGCGTTGAAGGTCGCATTCGGGTGGATGCCAACGGCGCATGGAACCTCGATGAAGCAGAGCACGCGATTCACGCTCTCGCCGGTTTCGATCTCGAATACGTCGAGCAGCCGTGCGGGGGCCTCGACGAGCTCGCAGAAATTCGCCGTCGAGTGAAATACATGGGCATTCCTATAGCTGCTGACGAAAGCGTTCGAAAAGCCGAAGACCCTCTCGCTGTTGCTCGAGCCGGGGCCGCCGACATTCTTGTCATTAAGGCTCAGCCGCTTGGGGGCATAACCGCTGCCCTCGCTCTCGTTGCAGAAGCCGGCCTCCCCGCGGTTGTCTCTAGCGCCCTCGAGACATCGATCGGTATTTCCATGGGCTTGCACGTGGCTGGAGCGATTCCAACGCTCGAATTCGATTGCGGTCTCGCGACTGCGTCCCTGCTCACCGCCGACGTGACGTCCGACCCGTTCTCCGTTGAAGCTGGCACCCTTTCTGTCAGGCGAGTAACCCCGGATGCCGCCTTGCTCGATACTCACGCCGCATCCTCAGACCGCACTCTCTGGTGGCTTGCCAGGCTTGAGCGGTGCTACGGATTGCTCGCTGCGAGCGAGTAGCAGGCTGCCGCACGGCGATTGAGTAGTTTCTACCGATAGCGCTCGATTCCTGGCGCTCGTATTCTCGTGACGATTGATCGAAATCCACCACAGAACAGTGAGGCACCAATGTCGAGTCGACTTCCCGCAGCAAGTACAGCCCTCGCCGCGGCAACCCTGATCCTGCTCAGCGGATGCGCGAGCGGCACACCCACCTCAGCCGGGAGCGCGAGCCCCGGCGCCTCTGTCGGAGAAACCGAAGACGCTGCCACCGAAGAAGACGCCACACCAAGCGGGCCGGATTGCCTGATCGGCGACTGGTACATAGAAAACGACCAAATGCAAGGCTTTTACGACGCTCTAGCGGCGTCAACAGGTAGCGGCATCACGTTTCAGATTGCTGGCGGCACAGGGTTATCTTTCACGGAAACCTCGTACACCTACACTCCAGAATTCGAGTTGACGTTGCTGATTTCAGGGCTTGAAGGCAGCGGCACGATCACTGGACAAGTGACTGGCGATTACGAGGCAACCCAGTCAACAATTACGACCGCTCACGAGGAGAGCAACGTCGAACTTGTCGTCAATGTGGGTGGCGTTGTGCAAGACGGTGCGGGTTTATTTGGGGACATCCTCAGTTCGGCTCCCATCAACTCCGCCCCCTACGAGTGCACTCCCGAAGGACCCCTTGTCGGCTTCGAGACCAGCGGAGATCGCCACAACGTGCAGTTGACTGCGCGCAGCTAGACGCGACCACCGCCCTGCGCTCCTACAGTCCGCTGTAGGAGTGCAGGCCCTTGAAGTACTGGTTGACGATCGTGAAGTTGAATACGACCGACGTGAAACCGATGATCGACAACCATGCCGACCGTGCGCCGCGCCATCCACGCGTTGCCCGTGCGTGAATGTAGCCCGCATACAGAGTCCAAATGATGAACGTCCACACTTCTTTGACGTCCCATCCCCAATAGCGGCCCCATGCTCGTTCGGCCCAAATTGCGCCCGCGATGAGAGTAAAGGTCCAGAACACGAATCCCACCAAAACGATGCGGTAGGAGAGGTTCTCGAGCGTGGTCGAGTCGGGAAGTGTGGAGAGGTAGCCCGTTGTGGTGCCTCGGGCTTCCCTGCGCGCTTGCACGAGTTGGGCAACCGCAATTGCCGCACCTAGAGCAAAAAATGCCGTGCCGAGAATTGCGACAAACACGTGGATGACAAGCCACGCCGACTGCAAGGGCGGTGGAAGCGGAACAATCGCTACGGCGAAGTTCACGGTCGCGGCACCGAGAGCCACGAGGGTGAATCCGACGATGTAGGCCCCAAGAAAGCGGAGATCTTGCCAGAACTGGGCGAACAAAAATACACCGACGATGAGAGCAGCCGCAGTGATCGCAAAACCGAACATGTTCGACCATGGTGCGTAGCCCGCAGCAAACCCGCGCAGCACCACACCGGCCACGTTGAGGATCCACGCGAGCACGGTGAGCGCCATCGCCACCTTTATCGACTTCGACGCTTTCGGCGCTTCTCCGGGAATGTTCTCGGCGCTGGACGGCGTGGTGCCAGCGGAACCCACGTCTCCCACGGCTCGAACTGCAGGCGTAGCGCGCCTCGCGAGGTCGATAGTGAAGGCTATGAAGGCGAGCGTGTAGACGGCCATCGCCGAGTAGATGGCGAGGTCAGAAAATGATGCGAGAGTCTCAGTCACGATTACACCTTAGGTTCGGGTTGAGAAGAATGCGCGGCTGCAAGGTCTGCCACTGCGGTTTCAAGTCCTGGGTCTTCACCGCGGGCGAGCCCCGCGTATTGAAGGGTTGTCGAGCCATCTGCGTTGGCGATCGCTTTTACCCAGATCCTGCGCCGCGGCACAAACAATCCGGTAAGCACGCCAGCCAGTACAAGAATCGCAAAAAACAGCACCCACAATTGGGATGGGTCGTGGTGCACGTCAAACGACGCAAACCTCTTGACATCAGTGAACTCAACGGTGCCAAGCCCGCCGGGAATATCGACAGTCTCACCCGGCCTGATTTGCAACGAAGCCGTTTCGGCATCTTTGCCAGCGATCTGGGTCATGTCGTCAGTGTTGAGAGTGTAAACGGAGCGCGGGACTCCCTCATCAAGCCCCAAATCGCCGGTGTACACACGAAATGTCAGGACCGGGTCGAGCAGCCCAGGGAACCCCGACGTCAGCGCCCCGCTCTCGAGAGTTCCAACGGTGGGATAGAAGAATCCGATCATGCCGACTTGCTCGGCAAGGCCGTCGGGAACCTTGACCACACCGAGAGATGTGAGTTTGGCGTCTTGAGGCAAAAACGGAACTGAGTCGGTCCAGACAACCGTGCCCTCAGGGTCCCGAACTGTGATTGTCGGGGCATAACCGTTTCCGAGGAGATAGACCTCAGTGCTGCCAATCCGTAGCGGCTCATTGACCTTGATCGTGGTCTCAAAATCCTCTGAGTCGGGGTTGGTCGCGGTGACAAAAGCTGTGTAGTCAACGGGCTGGCCGATCGCGCGCTGATTCTCGAGCTCATAGACGGCTTCGAAACTGTCGAGGCTCAAGCGGTAGGGCTCTAACGTGGTTGTCGAGAAGAACCTTCCGGGATTGAACGAATCGTAATCGCCGAGCACGTTGACGAACTTTTGACCCTCGACGACAACTCTCTGACCGTTGAACCCGAAGCCACCGCCAATTCCGACGGCAATGAGGATGCCAACGAGTGCACCATGAAACACAAGGTTGCCGGTCTCCCGCAGGTAGCCGCGCTCGGCGCTGACACTGTGGACAGCTGAAGCACCCTCTCCGCTGCTGAACAGCTCGACCCTGTAGCCCTGACGGCGCAACAGTCGTCGCGCGCTTTCGATGGTTTCCTCGGGAAGGAGTTCGGTTGTTGAAGTCGTAAAGCCGGGAAGTCGCTCGAGCCTCGCGGGAGTGCGCGGTGGCCTCGATCGCAATGCGAGGTAGTGGTGTTTGGTGCGTGGAATCACACAACCGACGAGAGAAATGAACAGCAGCAGATAGATGGCCGAAAACCACACTGAGGTGTATGTGTCAAACAGCTGGAACGTATCGAGAGTCGCGAACAGGTCGGGATTGTCTCGCTGGAACTGCAGCACACCGTTGGGGTCTGAGCTGCGTTGTGGCACGAGAGATCCGGGAATAGCCGCGAAGGCGAGGAGCAACAGCAAAAACAGCGCCGTGCGCATGCTCGTTATCTGTCGCCAGAAGAAACGCGCATACCCGACGAAGCCGAGCACCGGCTGAGTTATTTGTTGTTTCGAGTCGACGTGATCAGAGGGGCGTGACGAAGACATTGATCACCGCCCCGAGCTGACTCATCAAGATCGACCAGAGGCCGGAAACCATGAGAACTCCAATGAGTACGAGCATCGAACCACCAATGATGTTGATGACCCTGATGTGTTTTTTGACCCAATCAACGCTCGTCGCGACCCAGCCGAATCCAATGGCGACGAGCAAAAACGGGATGCCAAGACCGAGCGAATAAAACACTCCGAGAATCGCGCCTTGAGTTGCCGAGGCGCTATTGAGGCTGAGTGCCGTGATGGTGATGAGGGTGGGGCCGAGGCATGGCGTCCAGCCGAGACCAAAAACTATGCCGAGCAACGGGGCGCCCGCGAGGCCCGTTGCCGGAACCCAGCGCGGTTTCGCCGTGCGCTGAGCAAAAGTGAACTGGCCGATAAAAACGAGACCAAGGGCAATGACGAGAACACCTGCAATGCGCACGATGACGTCGTCGTAGACGACGAGCCATGTTCCGAGAGCACCCGCGGCGGTTGTTGTCGCCACAAAAACAACCATGAAACCGAGAATGAACAGGCTCACCCCCGCGATGAGTCGCCACCTGGCGGCCTTGCCGTCGGTTCCCGTCACACCACTCACGTAGCCGAGGTAGCCGGGCACGAGAGGAAGGATGCAGGGTGAAAGAAACGACAGCATCCCAGCCAGGATCGCTACCGGTATGGCAATAAAAAGTTGCCCACCCCCAACAAGGTCACCAACACCAGGCACGTTAGCCGACCTCGTCGATGGTTTCGCGAATGACGGTTCGGAGCGTCGATTGGCCGTCGATGGCACCAAGGAAGCGAGCGGCGACGCGGCCTTGTTTGTCGATCACGAGGGTTGTCGGAACAGCGTTGGGCGCGACCGTTCCGGCAAAGGCGAGCAACAGGTTGCCGTCGTTTGTGTCGATGATCGATGGATAGCTAACGCCCGCTTCTTCGGCGAAAGTCAGTGCCGTGTCGGCCTGATCACGCACGTTGACTCCGACGAAGTGTGCCCCATCGTCGCTGAAAAGCTGGTTGAGTGCTTCAAGGTCAGGAGCCTCCACGCGGCAGGGTGGGCACGCGGCGTACCAAAAGTTGAGCACAACGACTTCACCCGCGAAGTCATCTGACGACAGCGAGGAGCCAGCATCCGTTGTGCCAGTCCAAGAAACCGGCTCTCCACGATCAGCCGAAGCGATGACAGTAATGCTGCCGTTTCCAGAAACGTAGTTCTGGTCTGTCGTCTGGTAGTCCTCGGCGAGGGGGTCACTCGCGCAGCCACTGAGGAGAACGGCACTTGCCGCAAGCACGGGAATGGTGAGCAGCGCTGTAACTGCTCGGACGGGGTGTTTCACACTGCTCCCAAATCGACGGATTCTGCACCCAAGTCTTTCGCAGGATCCTGATAATTCACCTCGACGAAAACGTCACCATCTCGCTTGAGAGTTGTGATGCTTGATAGCGAGCAACGACGCTGCCTAGGGTCGTGGTACAGCTTCTTTCCTGCGACGCTTCGAGCGACCATCCAGATGGGCATTTGGTGGCTCACCATGACAACTTCGCCGCCGTCGGCCTTCCCCCACGCTTCGCCGATCGCCTCGAGCATGCGAGCCTCGACACTCGAAAAGTGTTCACCCCAGCTAGGCAAAAACGGATTGATGATCCAGGGCCACGATTTCGGCTTCGTGAGGACTTGAGGGCCGAACGCGAACTTTTTGCCCTCGAACTTGTTGTGTGGCTCAATGATTCGCTCGTCGGTCGTGATCGGAAGCCCAAACTTCGCGGCCCACGGCGCAGCGGATTCCTGCGCACGTTGCAAGGGGCTCGCGTATACGGCCGTGATGGGATGCCCGTCGAGCGAGTCTGCCGCGGCGGCAGCCATCTTCTGCCCGAGAGTGGAGAGCCTGAAGTTCGGCAAGCGCCCATACAAAATGCCGTCGGGGTTGTGAACTTCGCCGTGGCGCACGAGGTGAATGAGGTCTGCTGGCACCGTGCAAGTCTACGTTTGTACAGAGACCGTGAACTCCCGAACACCAAGGCCTTCACTCTGCGCGACTACAGTAGTTTCTCGTGAACACACGCACTCTCATCAAGAACTTGTCAGCGGCCACCGACGGCCCGATCAGCGTTTCCGGTTGGGTTGATACGGTGCGTGACCAGAAGAAGGTGCAGTTCGTCGTTCTGCGCGACGAATCCGGTGCGACGCAGCTTGTGCACCCGCGTGTACAGCCCACAGAGGAGAGCCCAGAGGTCGTCGACCCTATCGCCGACATCATTTCGGGTCTCGCTCAAGGTACCTTCCTCACGGCAACGGGCGAACTCAAACACGACGAGCGCGTCAAGCTCGGTGGTGTTGAGATCAAACTCGACTCACTGACGATCGTCGCAGAAGCGATTCCCGAGACTCCTATCGCCGACGACTCGGGAGTGGACAAGCGCATGGACTGGCGCTTTCTCGACCTTCGGCAGCCGAAGAACAACCTCATCTTCCGCATCCAGACCACGCTCGAGCACGCATGGCGTACGTACTGGGTAAACAACGACTTCATTGAGCTGCACACCCCCAAGCTCATGGCTTCTGCGAGCGAATCCAAGGCCGAGCTCTTCGAAGTCGAGTACTTCGAGACCAAGGCCTACCTCGCACAAAGCCCCCAGTTCTTCAAGCAGATGGCTCAGCCCGCAGGCTTCGGCAAGATCTTCGAGGTCGGCCCGGCTTTCCGCGCCGACCCGAGCTTCACAAGCCGTCACGCTACGGAGTTCACGAGCGTTGACAGTGAGATCAGCTGGATCGACAGCCACGAAGACGTCATGAAACTTCACGAGGAACTGCTTGTTGTGGGATTCCAGGCCGTCAAAGATAAACACGGCGACGAGATCGAAGCCCTGTTTGGGCTCGAAGTGACGGTGCCGAGCTTGCCGTTCCCGCGCATCCCGCTCGCTGAAGCTAAGCGCATTGTGGCCGAACGCGGCTACGAGGTCCCTCGCGCCGACGACGACATGGACCCCGAAGGCGAGCGCCAGATCGCAGCGTACGCCAAAGAGACTTACGGCCACGAGTTCGTCTTTTTGACTGACTATGCGTCGAGTATCCGCCCGTTCTATCACATGCGCCACGCGGATGACGCTGGCCTCACCAACTCGTACGACCTCATCTTCAACGGTGTTGAGATCTCCACCGGTGCGCAACGTGAACACCGCGTCGACGTGCTCATCGAGCAAGCCAAAGACAAGGGACTCGACCCAGAGGAACTTGATTTCTACCTCGACTTTTTCCGCTACGGTGTTCCCCCCCACGGCGGATTCGGCATGGGCCTCAGCCGCGTGCTCATGCTCATGCTGCACTTGCCCAACCTTCGCGAAGCGACGTACCTGTTCCGCGGACCAACCCGTCTCACCCCATAACTCAACAAGTTCGCTCAGATTGCTAGCGTGAAGCTAGCCCGATAGTGAAAGATGGCATCATGTCCAAGAAGATCGACGCAGCACGAAAGAGCCTCACGAAGGCTCTCAAAAAGCACGCCGAAGTCGTCGGTGGTGCAGCGGTTTCCCTGAAGAAATCGCAGCGTGCGGCAGCAGCCGTACACGCCGCGGCAGCTGCCTATGTTGAGGCAGTTCACGCCAAGACCGGGCTCGGTAGCCCGTTTGGCGAAATTCTTGAGCCGGGCCTTGAGGCTTCGACTCTGGCATCCCTCGCTGCAGAGCGCGATGCTCTCAGCACGAAACCCATCAACCACGTCGCTTAGACCAGAAAGTAGACCCGCCATGGCTGGAAAATTTGAACTGTACACAGACAAGGCCGGCGAGTACCGCTTTCGCCTGAAAGCCGGCAACGGTGAGGTTATTGCCAATTCCGAGGCCTACAGCTCCAAGGCAAGCGCCCAAAACGGCATCGAGTCTGTGCGCAAGAACGCCGCTGACGCCACCGTCGTCGAGGTCTAAGCCCTCCACACTTCACAATGAGAACGGGCCGGAGTCTGACAAGACTCTGGCCCGTTTTTGTTGTGCAGCTAGATCGCAGCTGTGCCGGAAAACGCCCAGCGAGAAACTACCTACAGCTCGAAGTCAACGGCAGATCGTGCGGAAACTCGTGCCCGCACTAGTGCAATGACCTTCTGGTGGTCCGGGTGCACGTGATAGGTCTCGATATCGTCAAGAGAAGCAAAATCCGCAATGAGAACGAGATCCCAGTTCGAGTCGGGGTGCGCGATATTGCGACCGACCTGTAACGAGACGATTTCGGGGATAACTGCAGGCAGCGCCTCGAGGGCATTGACAATCTCGGTTGCAGCAAGCTCTTGGGCAGCGGCATCCTCCGCGACAAGCTTCCAGCTAACGACGTGCCTGATCATGATGTTGCCTCTCGAATGGCGGCGCGAAGCCGCTCGGGGTTGATTCTCCAGATGTTGTGCACGACGCCGTCGATGAGGACGACGGGAATCTCTTCGGAGTAGGTAGCAAAAAGCTCAGGCTCGTCGAGGATCGATCTTTCGACAATCTCCACGCCGTCAAACTCGCTCGCGACTCTCGTGACGACTTCCCGGGCGTCATCGCATAAATGACACCCCGGCTTGCCGATGAGTGTTAGTTGCGGGGAGGGCACAGCAATAGACTAATTCGAATGTCGACTGCATCGCCGCACTCACTCAACGACAACACTGTCGTTGCATTTTTTGATGTCGACAACACTCTGCTTCGTGGTGCGAGCATCTACCATTTGGCTAAGGGCGCCAGACGACTTGGCATGCTTCCGTTGCGCGACATTCTGAGATTCGCATGGCACCAAATCAGGTTCATCGCGGTTGGCGAGAACCACGCCCACCTCGGTCACGTGCGCGAGCGAGCTATGCAACTTGTGGGCGGTCACAGCGAGAAACAACTTGTCGACTTAGCGAAAATTGTTTACACGCGAGACATTGAAAAGAACCTCTGGCCCGAAACAGTTGCTATCGCTAGGGAGCACCTCGAGCGCGGGCACCAAGTGTGGCTCATCACGGCTTCGCCGCAGCTCATGGCTCAAGTCATCGCCGACAAGCTTGGCCTGACGGGAGCCCTCGGCACTCGCATCGAATGCATCGAAGGCACATTCACGGGAAACATCGATGGCGCGGTCCTTCACGGCGAGAACAAAGCCATTGCCGCTGGAGAGTTCCTCGAAGCTCGATCGATTGATTCCGGGAAGTGCTGGGCCTATTCGGACTCGCGAAATGACATCCCGCTCATGAGCCTCGTCGGCAACCGTGTGGCCATCAACCCGGATGCCGGACTCAGCGCTCACGCCCACGAGAGCAACTGGCCCATTCTGAGGTGGCGCATCTCGAGCATTCGCTCTGCACAGAAAGAGTCAAAGCGAGCGATGCAAGCACTGCTCAAGGAAAGCAAAAAACGCCAGCCCGCAGACTGACGTTTTTGTGCTCGTGCTCGTTTTCGTGCGCGTAGCCCACTAGCGTCGATCGACGCCGATCACGCTACTTCTTGTTGCGGCGCTGGTGACGAGTCTTACGAAGCAACTTGCGGTGCTTCTTCTTCGCCATACGCTTGCGGCGCTTCTTGATTACTGAACCCATAGGGACCTCACTGGTTTATTGCCTCACTGGCGTTGCGACAGACCAACCCGGTCCGAATGTCAGAACCGTGGAAAAATGTACTGCGTTAGTCTAGCGCACCATGCTAGGGCACCAGCACGCGGTCCGGTTGAGTGTGCGGGGCTGACTATCCGGCGTCGGCGATTGACGATTGACCACTACCAAAGCCGGCGAAGTTGATCGCTGCAGCTACAGCCGACTCCGGGATGCGAAAAGACCGACCAAATCGAACGGCGGGAAGCTCTCCAGAGTGCACGAGCCTGTACACGGTCATGCTCGACACACGCATCATGTCTGCCACTTCGGCAACGGTCAAGAAACGCACGTCTGATAAATCACGCGACATCGGGTGCGCCTTCCTTGTGGCCTCGGTGTTACTGGTGTTGCTGGTGTGACTAAGGCCAACAATAGAGTCTCGCCCTATTCCGTGTCTATGGGCGGTCCGTGCGCCTTTTGATGATGTTTTCTGGCAACACTGTCGCGACCTTCGCCGCCGCGGACTCTAGAGCAACGCGCACACCGTGTGAACGATCCGCGATAGCGCGACCGATGGAGTCCCCAGCGTCCGCCCCAGACCATGCCGCAAACACCGTAGCTCCAGCTTCATCGATAGCCGCAGCACCCGCGGTGCCCGTGTCGAGGAACGGAAGGAGCCACTCCGCGAGCTCTTCGAGAGGCTCACTATCCAACGCGAAGGAACGAGTTGCGCCCTCGCCATCCGCCGATACAAAACCGTTGTCGGCAAGCACCTTGACATGGGCTGCGACCCCCTGTGGAGTAAGACCTAGAGATTCCGCAATGTCAGCCGCACTGGTAGCAGTCTCACCCCCACGAGAGCGCTCGAGAAGGAGAAACAGGATGTCGCGGCGAGACTGGTCGGCGACTACAGAGAAAATATCGGCCATAGCAACAGGGTAACCACCCGCGGCGGGGAGTACCATGACAACTCGTGACTAGAAGGGCAGCTCGATGAGTGTCAAGCGCGCGCGGTATCAACCCGTGTACGGCGACAACGTCGGCTTCGCAACCCAAGTTCGCCATTTCGCGACCTACGCGGTGTCGTCGTCTCCCGCGAGATTCGCAATCCTGGTGTTCACATCTCTCGTGTTGGTCCTCACGGTAATTCTCTCGTTGCCGATCTCTTCGGCTGACGGGCAGGTCACTCCCTTTGCCGACGCTTTGTTTACAGCGGTATCAACGATCTGTGTCACGGGCCTGACCACGGTCGATATGGCCACGCACTGGTCCCCCTTCGGCAATGTGATGATTCTCATCGGGCTGCAAGTTGGAGGCATCGGTGTACTGACCCTCGCCGGTATCCTCGGCCTCGTCGTCTCGCGCAGGCTTGGCCTTCGCCAGAAGCTCATGGCTGCGAGCGACAGCAACGCCTCAAGGATCCACGGTGGTGCTGTCTCCGAATCTCAAGCGGTCAGGCTCGGCGAGATCGGTGGGCTCCTCTCGACGATCGCTCTGAGTGTGCTCGTCATCGAGCTCGCCATCTCGCTGTTCATCATCCCTCGCCTGCTCCTCGAGGGCTTCGACCCGTGGTCGGCCATCTGGCAGGGTTTCTACTTCGCGGCCTCAGCGTTCACCAACACGGGCTTTGTTCCGTCTGCTGGCGGAATGGAGCCTTTTGCTACCGACCCGTGGATGATGGCATCCATTGGAGTAGCTGTGTTTCTCGGGAGCATCGGCTTCCCGGTTATCTTCGCTCTCGGGCGTTTCGTCAAATACCGCTCGAGACTGTCAGTTCACGTGAAGCTGACTCTCGTAACGACGATCATTTTGTTCCTCTTCGGCGCTGTAGTGATTTTGGTACTCGAGTTCGAGAACGCGGCAACCCTCGGTGGTCAAGACATCGCCGTGCGGCCGATGACCGCCGCGTTCATGTCGATGATGACTCGCTCCGGAGGTTTCGCTACCGTCGACGTCGGCTCGATGAACGGCTCGACGCTGCTCGCTATGGACATGTTCATGTTTGTGGGCGGTGGGTCAGCATCGACCGCCGGTGGAATCAAGGTCACAACTCTCGCCGTACTGTTTTTGGCCGCTTTCGCTGAGGCACGTGGAGACAACGACATGCAGGTCTTCGAGCGCCGCATTCCTACGGATGTGTTGCGACTCGCCGTGAGCGTTACCCTGTGGGGCGCGACTATCGTGGCCACAGCATCCATCGCAATTTTGCACATAACCAAAGCGCCACTCGACCTCGTGTTGTTTGATGTTATTTCGGCCTTTGCCACGTGCGGACTCAGCACTGGGCTCACCGAGAACCTCCCAGATTCTGGGAAGTATATTTTGTCGGCCACTATGTGGGCCGGCCGGGTTGGTACAGTGACCCTCGCGGCGGCTCTCGCGGTAAGTCAGCGCCGACAGCTATTCAGAAGAGCAGAAGAGAGGCCCATCGTTGGTTGACCGGATCGCCCACAACGCCCCCGTACTCGTCATTGGCCTCGGCCGGTTCGGTGCAGCAACTGCCGGACAACTCGACAGGCTCGGCCGCGAGGTTCTCGCCGTCGAAGCCGACCCCGGCCTCGTGCAAAAGTGGTCTGAGCGAGTAACGCACACCGTGCAAGCGGATGCTCGCCAAATCGATGCCCTCCGCCAAATTGGTGCTCAAGACTTCTCCATAGCCGTCGTAGCCGTTGGCTCGTCAATCGAAGCCAGCGTGCTCATCACCGCCAACCTCGTCGACCTCAAGATCCCACAAATCTGGGCAAAGGCGATCAGCCAGTCCCACGGCAAAATTCTCTCCAGAATCGGCGCCAACCACGTGATCTACCCCGAAGCCGAAGCGGGCGAGAGAGTTGCCCACCTGGTCTCCGGTCGCATGATCGATTTCATCGAATTCGACGACGACTTCGCCATCGTCAAAATGTACCCGCCGAAGCCCGTTCGGGGTATGAGCCTTACCCAGTCTCAAGTGCGCAAAAAGTTTGGCGTCACGATTGTCGGCATCAAATCGCCAGGCAAAGAGTTCACGCACGCTACACCGGAGACTGTTATCTCCAACCACGACGTGATTATCGTGAGCGGAAAGTCCGTCGAAATCGAGAGATTCGCGAGCCTGCAGAGCTAAAGTCGCTTGCCGGAGAGAGCTGCATACGCCCTCTCGCGGCCCGGAAAGGCACGCAGCGACGTTGAGAGTGACGTCAGCGCACTCCTGCGCTGAGCGGGCAAACTGAGGGTGCGAGCTATCGCCCCGGCGATCTCGTCGACCGTTGCCGTGTTGGGGGCTAGGGATTCGCCAAAGCCCGCGTCGTCGATAGCGGCCGCCCCGGCGAACTGATCCGTCGAGAACGGCATGACCACGAGCGGCACGCCATACGTCATTGCTTCAGTAACACTGTTGTTGCCACCGTGCGTGACGGCGGCTGCGGCCTTCGTCAGCAACGTCACTTGCGGAAGAAACTCTCGAACGAGCCACGTGGCGGGAACATCGCCCAGCACGTTACGGTCGGCTGAGCCAACAGCTATAGCCGCGCGAACTCCACTAGCTCTCAACGCTTCTGCAACCCGGCCGAGAACATCTCCTCGCACCGACAAAAAGCTGCCAAAACTGACATAAACGAAAGGCTCATCGCTCGCGGCCAACCAGTCGGCGACTTCGGGGTCAGCGGCCTCAGTGCGCACCGCCGAGCCGACAAACTCGTGGCGTGGCACGAGCGCGGTGCGGGCATCCGAGTGCAATTCCGCCGGGTAGTTCAAAAGCAAAAGCTCTCCGTGCTCGGCGAAAGCATCGTCGGTTATGGATGCCTCGGCACCAAGCTCGACAAGGGCCGCGTTCCACGACCTAGTGAAGTCGTCTCGAACGCTCTCGCACAACGCACGAAGTTCGGCGAGCTCGTCACTCGTCGGATCGAACACGCTCGGCCACGCGGGCGGGAAACCGTACACTTCGTCTCCGACGGGCAAAGCTGACGGATGCCCGAGCACAACATCGGCATACTCAACGCCGAGGGCAGTGAGTGCAAGTCTCGCGCTGAAGGCCAAATGGTCAACAATGACGTGATCGGGTTTCACTTCAGCGATAACCCGCTGCACTGCTTTCGCCGTCTCGACGGGTTCCCACAACAGGTCGGTGCTGCGCGCCCGCGCTTGAAACGCGAGGGTCTCGATCATGCCCACTCGCGTGGCGTCAAAAAACCCGCGCAAAGCGTCGTCTTCGCCCTTGGGCTGGTCTTCAGCGCGAATTACCCCGGGGTTGGAGCCGCGGCCCAATTGCAACTGGATTCGCTCGAAGCCGAAAGACTCAACAACCGAAGCGGTCGCAGGTCCGGTTGCAACGACAACTCGCTCACCCGCCTCTTTCCACGCGGTTCCTAGAGTCGCGAGAGGGAACAAGTGCGAGGCGTAGTCGGGGCTGATGATCAGCAGCGTCACAGAGTCTCACCCATCGTTGCGGCAAAGGCTTCGGCGTCGTCGTGAACGTGAGCGTAAATGTCCGCGAGAGTACTCGCCATCGCACCAATGGTGAAGTCGGCTTCCACAACGGCTCGAGACGTGTCGGGCCTGTCATTGCCCGACTCTGCCGCCACAATGTCCAGAGCCTTCGTCAGGGAGATACCCAACAACCGTGCATCGTGGGTGGGGCTCAAAATTCCCGTCACCCCATTCTCGATGTACGTCGCCGGTCCACCACCTGCCGGTGCCACGACCATGAGGCCAGCCGCCATTCCCTCAAGAATCGCGATACCGAACTCTTCCTTGATGCTTGCGCAGACGTAGACGCCGCCAGGGGCGTTGAGTCCTGGAATCCCGAATCTGGTTGCGGCGACCCATCGCGCGACGGTGTCGTTGGGTTGATGACCGGCAAGGATCAGGCCGCGAGTGCTGCGGGCGGCAGGGGCGATAATGGTGTCCATTCTCGCGAGCTGCTCTCGCTCATCTTTCGACGGGTTCTCGAGGTCGCCGCCAACAATGAGCAAATTCGCGCGTTCACTTGCCTCGCTGCCCGACCACGCGTTGACAAGCATCGCCATGCCTTTGACTCGGTGCAAACGTCCGACGCTCACAAGCAAAGGTAGGGAGCGCCGGTGCTCGGGGAGCTTGCGAATTAGGGCCGCGAGTTCAGCGAGAGCTGGAGTCGCTTCGGCTCCCGCGGCGTGAGCTGCAGCCTCTGCAACCGACGTATCAACGACGGCGAGGTCGATCCCCTCGGGAACAATTGAATGCCTTTCGGCGTGAGAGGTGATGTCGATACCGACAAGCACTTTCATATCGCGTTCGAGTTGTGGACGCGGGAACAGCACGGTGTGCGACGCATCGGCCGCGAGTCTTTGCACGAGCCGAGCGCGGAACCAAAAGTGCTCTTTCTGGTCTACGTCGCCGAAGTTTTCGCGAGTCAACTCACCAGCAAGGTCGAGAGAGTTGATAACTCCGTGGGGGTCGGGCGCAACAGTAAATACAACCGGGATATCAAGGTCTCGAGCCATATTGGCTGCGGCAAGACTGCCGACGTCGGCCATACGCAAGTGCATAACATCAACTTTTCCGGCCGCCCGAAGAATGCGGCGAATTCCCCGTTCGGCGGCGACGCGCAAAGGCCACGCATCGGGAGACGAGACAGGGTCGCTCAAAAGCGGCACGGAAGCGTACGCGTGACCGCTCATAACCGCTCCCGCTTGCTCGAGACTCTCGAAGGCTTCTTCTACGCTGCCACGCGACATTGTGATAACGCGCTGGATGTCCCGAGTAAGGCCCGAATGCTCAGATTGGTCGGCAACCGGTTCGGCGATTGACTGCTCAACAAGGGAGTCGCCGAGCCTCACCAGTAGAGTCGCGATTCCTCCGTTGTCACCGCTTCCGGCTCTTGTGAGTTTCGGATCGATATCCGCGTGCAAAAACATTTGGGCGACCGTGAGCCCGGTCTGCCAGGGCGCTCGCTTGGTGGGAGCCGCCGTCAAGTCAACGAGTGCAAGTTTGGCCGCCGTAGACAAGTAGTCATCTCCCGCGGCGAGCGCACTCACGAGATCTAGAGCGGAGGTGATCGCGGGTCGGTCACCGAGGCCCGCAATGGCCGCAACCCGCACGTCAATGTGTTCGGCGGAATCACCGGCAATCGCTTCGAGGGCGCGAGAAGAGGTTCGACCCGGAATGAGGCTGATTGTCTCGACGAGTCGCGCTCTAGCGCCGTGGTCGGTTATTCCGAGCAGAGCGCTCTCGATTCCAACGGCCATGTGCTCTGGAGCGGGGATTCCCCACGCCTGAATCGTGCGCTGCGCAAGCATTCCCGCGAAGCCGCCGTCAACTATTTGGCCGAGAAGCCGGGCTTCAGCATCAAGTCGCGGCAGGCGAGAGCCCAGCGCCCACGCCGCATGTTCGCGCAAAAAAGGTTTCTCACTCGAGAGTAGTTCTGACAGCAAATCGTCGGCGTCGTCGTCGGCGACTTGGCCGAGAGCGTGCACCGCCGAAATCGCAGAAATTTGGTCGCTCCCGTGAAGAGCGGCGGCGAGCACTCGCACGGTGCGAAGCCCCGGGTTTCTATTGGCGACAAAAGCAACGTCGTCGGCAGCTCGCATGATGTCGACGATGCGCACTGCGGCGTTTGACGCATCGAGAGCAGTCTGAATTCCCATGAGAGTCCCGTCGTTTTTCCTAGATTGTTAAGTAATCTAACGCCTAAGACAATTATTCCCGAAAGCCCTCACAACCTCGACAGCCCCGCCCCAGTGTGGGGCGAGGCTGGAAGTGAATTGCCCGTGAACGCAACTCGGGATTAGTTGCTCGAGTCGGTATTGCTGTCCGTGCTCGAGTCGCTATCGGATTCCGTGTTGGAGTCCGTGGAGCTGCCTGGCTGGCCGGGGCGCTTGTCACCGTCGCGATCTTGGATTCGGTCCCTGTCGTGATCCATGTCACGATCCATGTCGTGATTCCCTACATCGGGGCCACCCGGCATGCTCGAGTCGGGCCCTGACTGCCGCGAATCCCCCGACGGGCCGCGGCTGCCGATCGACTGGTTGTTCCCTGGACCCAACTCTCCCGGGCCACCGCGCCCGTGATCGAGAGCCGCACCTACGGCGACTCCTCCTCCAAATAGCAAGCCAGCGGTGAGCACGGAAGCTACCGCCACGCCGGCTACAGCGAGCCCGGATACGGAGCGCCGTGCTTTCGCTGGCTCTCCCTGAGGCGCGTCAACTGTTGATTCAGGTGCAGATGTGTCCTTAGCCATGATTTTCCCTTCGTTGGGCGAGGCTGGGGGCCTTCGCCATCATGGAGACAACTGTGTGAGCGACGCCTATGAGTTTTCTATGAAGCGCTATTGAGTCAGCCGTGAGAATTGGGTCGGCTGAAAATTGAGTCAGCCCTAAAAAACACCGCGGCTCCACAGCGCGGCTCCACAGCACCGCGTGAAAGCCCTCTAGCTCGCGCGCTCCCTTAGCCGGCAGCGAGCTCTTTCGCTCGAGCAAGAGCAGCGGCCGTCGCAGCATCGAAGGTCGCCGTGAGGCCGGCAGACTCGAGAACAGCAATTGCTCGCTCCGTGGTCCCCTTGGGGCTCGTAACCCTTCGTCGCAATTCTGCGGGTGGGAGGTTCGACTCCTTGAGAAGTTCTGCGGCTCCCAGAAAGGTCGTTCCCACCATTGTCGCGGCATCCTCTTCGCTAAATCCGAGACCCACTGCAGTCTGGGTGAGTTGCTCGATGAGGTAAAAAACGTAGGCGGGTCCGGAGCCAGAAATTGTGCTCAATTGATCGATCTGAGTTTCAGGCACAACGAGCACAACGCCGACAGTCTCAAAAAGTCGCTTCGCAAGCTCCAGATCAAGGGCAGTTGAGCGTGATCCCGCGGCGAGCCCTGTAACTCCACGGCCGACAATTGCAGGGGTGTTGGGCATTGCTCGAACCACCGAGCACGCAACAAGGGCCTCCATGGTCGCTGTAGTGACCCCAGCAGCAACGCTCACCACGATCGCATCGGGCTCGAGGTCGTCGGCAATCTCGCGCAACAGGTCGGGGACCATGGACGGCTTCACGCCAACAATCACGAGCTTGGCGCCGACAACTGCCTCACGGTTGGCTGCTGGGTTCTCTTCGGTCGCAAGCGAGGTGACCGAATCAGCGGCGAGCGCTCTAGACTTCTCGGCGGTGCGATTAGTGACACGGATGCCCCCATCAACGGTCACTCCAGGCGCAAGCAGCCCGGCCAAAATGGCCCCTCCCATCGAGCCGGTGCCGAGGATCGCGATTGAAGGGAGATAAACAGCCATAGGAGCATTCTAGGATTGACCGCATGAGCGCATCAGGCGGTAACAAAGCAATCATCGCGGCACTACTGGCCAACGCCGGAATCGCGGTGACCAAGTTTGTCGCGTTTGTATTCTCAGGTTCGAGCGCGATGCTCGCCGAAAGCGTGCACTCTCTAGCCGATACGGGCAACCAAGGGCTCTTGCTTCTCGGCGGCAGGCAAGCCAAAAAGAAGGCCGATGCGGAGCACCCATTTGGCTACGGTCGCGAGCGTTTCGTGTACGCCTTCGTTGTGTCGATCATCCTGTTCTCGGTGGGTGGCGTGTTCTCGCTGTACGAGGGAATCGACAAACTGCAGCACCCGCACCCCCTCGACGTTCCCTGGTTGCCGATTGCTGTTCTCTCGATCGCGATAATTCTCGAGTCATTCTCCTTCCGTACGGCAATTGTCGAGTCGAACCACGTTCGAGGAAAACAAGGCTGGGTGCAATTCATCCGCCACTCAAAAGCCCCCGAGCTTCCCGTCGTGCTTCTCGAAGACTTCGCAGCGCTCATCGGTCTCGTTCTCGCTCTCGCGGGTGTCGGTCTCACGATTATCACGGGCGACTCGATGTGGGATGCCCTCGGCACGATTGCGATCGGCGTGCTGCTCATTCTTGTCGCCATCGTGCTTGGCATCGAGACCAAGAGCCTCCTCGTAGGCGAAGGCGCGAATGTCGCCGATAGCAACGCCATTCGCGACGCCATCAACGCTCAGCCCGAAGTTGAGGCACTCATCCACATGAAGACCCTCTACCTCGGCCCCGACGAGATATTGGTCGCAGCCAAAGTGGCGTTCGCAAAGTCAACGAGGCTCACCGAACTCGCTGTACAAATCGACGATCTCGAGAAGAAGATTCGCGCAGCAGTTCCGCTTGCTCGCGTAATCTACATCGAGCCCGACGTGTACATAGTCCCCAATGCCGCCAACCCGGCAACAGACACTTTTGTCATCAGGGGCAACGACTAACGAGTGGTTCATCCGAGCGCTAGAGGTCGGCTAGATCGCGCGGTTCCACGTAGGTCAGGGCGTGCGGGCGGCTAGCGCTTGTGGGAGAAGAACTCCCTGAGCAGTTCGCTGCTCTCCTCGGCATTCACTCCAGCGACAACCTCGACCTGGTGGTTGAGCCGACGGTCGCGCAACACGTCGTAGACGCTTCCCACTGCTCCAGCCTTCTCGTCCCATGCACCAAAAATCACGCGCGGAATTCGAGAATTCAGGATTGCACCTGCGCACATCACGCACGGCTCGAGAGTCACAACCAGAGTCACGTCGGTCAAGTGCCACGTGCCACGGGACTCGGCGGCCTCACGAATCGCGAGAACCTCGGCGTGGGCGGTTGGGTCGTTCGTGAGCTCGCGCTCGTTGCGTCCGTGGCCGATACGATTGCCATTGGCGTCAATGACGATGGCGGCGACGGGCACGTCGCCTGAGTCGAGGGCGAGCCGGGCATCCGCTAGTGCTTCGAGCATCCATTCCGAATACTGATTCACGCCACCTCCTATTGCTGCTCCACTGAAGGAGCCTCCACTGAAGTAGATTGAGCCTATGCGAGTTCACGTTGCCGACCACCCGCTCATCACCCACAAGCTCACGGTTCTTCGTGACAAGCGCACGCCGTCTCCGACGTTTCGCGCTCTCGCCGAAGAGCTCATGACTCTTCTGGCCTACGAAGCCACCCGCAATGTGCGCACGAGTGTCATCGACATCGAGACACCTGTCGGGCCAACAACGGGGCTCGAGATCAGCACCCCGCGCCCTCTCGTCGTTCCTATTTTGCGCGCTGGGCTCGGCATGCTCGAGGGCATGGTCAAGCTCGTGCCAACGGCCGAGGTGGGCTTTCTCGGCATGGTGCGCAACGAAGAGACTCTGCAGCCTGAGACCTATGCTGAGCGACTCCCCGAGAACCTCGCGGGGCGCCAGTGTTTCGTGCTCGACCCCATGCTCGCAACGGGTGGCTCGCTCATCGCCGCTATCGACTTTCTGTTTGCTCGTGGCGCCGACGACGTGACGGCCGTGTGCCTCATCGCCGCTCCCGAGGGCCTCGCAGCCGTCGAGAAGGCGATGGCCGGTCGCGGAGACGTCACGATTGTTCTCGGTGCTCTCGACGAAAAGCTCAACGAAGTTGGCTACATTGTGCCGGGCCTCGGGGATGCTGGCGACCGGCTGTACGGTCTCGTATAGCTCGTTGCGCAAAGCGCTGAAACTTGACACCGGCGCCGTGAGTGCCTGATAGTTGTGTCATGACTGTTCACGCGTACGCCCTGACCGCCCTTGAGGTGAGCGGGACTTCCGTGATGTGTTGTCGAATGTGTGCCTAATCGCCACCCTTCGCCGAGTTCTGCCCGAAGCCTGTTGAGCCGGGCCTGAAACTCCCGGGTGCCGCCTTTCATTACGGCGGTCACCTTTGACACACTCGTTTTACCCAGAAGGAATCACACCCTCATCATCAGAGGTCCTTCACCTCCAGTCTTCAAGGACTCATCATGTCTCTCGCAACCATCGAACGACCCTCTGTTTCTTTCACCGCTGCACCGGCTCGCACGGCGCCCGGCTCTGCCTCTCCAGTGACCGCCGCGCCACGGCCTGTTGGTTTGGCTCCTGCGCCTGCAACTGCTCCGCAGCCTGCCGCGGCCGATGTGTCCACACCGGCCACACCCCGCTTGCGCGCCGTGCCAGCGGGTGCGGAAGCTCGTGGCTTCGTACTGTACGTCGGAGTCGACGAGCTCAAAGCTGCCGCAGCCGGAACCGACCTCGGTTCGGTTGTTGAGCAGCTCAAGAAGCTTGTCGCTGAACTTGTTCCGACCTCAGAAACTCACGCAGCCGTCGCACTCGCGCCGCAGGGTGCCGGCGGCCGCGATGTGGATGTCGTGCGCCTGGCCCTCCAAGACCCCGCCGCTCTAGCTCGCCAGCGCCGGGCCCCCGTCGAACAGCCGCGCACGCGCGGTGGCATCGTTATCGACATTTCCCGCAAGCGCCTCGTGCTCGACGGCGAGACCGCACCCCTCACCTACAAGGAGTTCGAGTTGCTGCAGTACCTCGTGCTTCGTGAGGGCCGCACGATCGACCGCGCCGAAATCATTAGCTCTCTGTGGGCTGCGGGCGACGACGAGATCCCCAACGAACGCACTATCGACGTTCACGTGAGGCGACTGCGCTCCAAACTCGGTGCCTTCGAAGACATCGTGCGCACAGTGCGCGGTGTCGGCTACCGCTTCGACCGTCACGCTGACGTGTCGATTCGCCACGCGACAACCCCGAGCCCCGACTTCTTCTAGGCGCGCAGGGCGCGTAGCAGCGCAGCCGGGCAAGCCGAGGTTCGACGGCGCACCTGACGGAGGCAGTAGATGCCGCGCCGCCGTCTACGCTTGAGGCATGGACCTCCTCGAGCCAACCCGCATCCAATCCGAACTCGACCAGGTCACCAAACACTGGACGCCCCGGATCGTCGGTCGCGTCAACGACCAGTACGTCAAAGTCGCCAAGCTCCTCGGCGAGCTCGTCTGGCACGCGCACGACAATGAGGACGAGATGTTCCTTGTCGTGTACGGCCGACTGCGCATCGAACTCGAGGGTGGCTGCGAGGTAATCATCGGAGCCGGCGAGTTCTTCGTCGTACCGAAGGGCGTGCAGCACAATCCGGTCGCCGACGAGGAGGTCGGGATCGTTCTCATCGAGACGGTGACGACCGCGCACACCGGCGCCGTCATCGTCGAGGGCACCGTGCCGATCGAGCGGCAGCTGCGCTCGGAGTGACCATTTTCCCCGGAAACATGGGGCTCGCACTGCCGCACAAAGGTGGCACAAAAAGTTTTTTCAAAAATAACGGTTTGATAACTAGACACCGTTACCTTGCCGTTATATATTCGTTTCAGCAGAAGTTGTTTGCTGTGGCAACTAAAGCGGAATGTGATTGCAGGACACTCTTGGTGCAAGGGAGAGGGTCGGTTTCAAGCCTCTGAAACCGACCCTCAATCCTGTTTAACGGGCCACTTCTTGCTCGTCCGCAGGAAGTCCGCAGGCGGTCCGAAGCCGGATGTAACTCAACTCACTGGTGCCACACTCGCCGGACAGTTGGCGCCACCACTCGCAAATGGGTTTCACGCACACCGTGCAGATGCATAGAGTTGTCGCGTGAGCGAGAAATCTCTGGCCCTAGATACGTGGGAATCGCTGTTCCGCGCGCAAGTGGCTGTGCTGCGCCATCTCGGCAACGAGTTCCCCACCGGCGAGATCTCGCTCAACGAATATGACGTATTGTTCAACCTTTCGAGGCAACCTGAGCGCCGACTACGCATTCGCGACCTCAACAAACACCTGCTGCTCACCCAACCCAGCATTAGCCGAATGGTCGACAGGCTCGTGAGCAGAGACTTTGTGTGCAAAGAGAGCGACCCGGGCGACGGGCGCGGCACCGTTGTGCACCTCACGGAAGCAGGCTTCGATGCGTTTCGCCGCATCGCCACCGTGCACGCACAGTCAATCTCCGAACGAGTAAACGGCAGCCTCACGGGTGCCGAGCAAAAAACGCTCAAAACTCTGTGCGACAAACTCTTGGCTGACACGCCAGCAAGCGCTCCCGCAAAAACTGCGAACAACGCCCCGGCCGGACGATAGCGGTGACACAAAGCCCGAGTATCGTCTGGCTGCGCGACGACTTGCGCCTGCGCGACAACCCCGCGCTCACGGCGGCTGTCGACCGCGGCGAGCCCGTGATTGTTGTATACGTTCTCGACGAGGTGGGCGAGGGCATCCGTGCGCTGGGCGGCGCTAGCAAGTGGTGGTTGCATCACAGCCTCACTTCGCTCTCGGCATCCCTCGAAGCCATCGGTGGTGCGCTCGTTTTGCGCAGAGGCGCAGCTGCAACCGAAATACCCCGACTCGCCAGCGAGAGCGGCGCGGGCGCCATCTACTGGAACCGCCGCTACGGGGCATCCACAAACATCGACGCGCAGCTCAAGTCGAGCCTTCGTGACGAAGGCCTCGACGTACAGAGCTTTCAGGCCAACCTTTTGTTCGAGCCATGGACTGTCGCAACTGGCGACGGCAACCCCTACCGCGTGTTCACGCCGTTTTGGCGGGCGTGCACCGAGCGAGGTGTTGCGCGCGGCGCTCTGCCCGCCCCCACCGAGCTACCAGCGGGCTCGGATGCCTGGACTCCCGAGAGTAGCGCTCGTGACACTCGCACTCTCGACAGTGACCCCCTCGACTCGTGGGAGCTTCTGCCGACTAGGCCAGACTGGGCCGCTGGGCTTCGCGAATCGCACGAGCCTGGCGAGGCCGGCGCTCTCGCGCGACTCGAGGAGTTTGCAACCGGCCACCTCGACAGCTACAACCGTCGTGACTTCCCAGCGGAACGCACAACAAGTGGCTTGAGCCCTCACCTTCGGTTCGGCGAGCTCAGCCCGTTTCAGGTGTGGGAGCGCGTGGGTGGCGCGAGTGGCAGCCGCGTTGACGACCCCCAAGCCAAAGCCAACGCCGCAGGGTTCTTGCGTGAGCTCGGCTGGCGAGAGTTTTGTTGGCACATTCTGTTTCATTTTCCGAACCTCGCCACACAGAACTTCCGCCCCGCATTCGACGACTTCCCGTGGGGGGAGCCTCGGGCGTTCGAACTTGAAGCGTGGCAACAGGGTCGCACGGGTATCCCCCTCGTTGACGCGGGAATGCGTGAGCTGTGGCACACGGGCACCATGCACAACAGAGTGCGTATGGTGACGGCGAGTTTGCTCGTCAAAAACCTGCTCATCGACTGGCGTGTGGGCGAAGCGTGGTTTTGGGACACTCTCGTCGACGCAGACGAAGCGAGCAACCCCGCGAACTGGCAGTGGGTTGCCGGTTCTGGTGCTGACGCCGCACCGTACTTCAGGGTCTTCAATCCCGAGCTTCAAGCCACAAAGTTCGACCAACAGGGCCGGTACCTCCGACAGTGGATTCCCGAGCTTGATTCTCTCGACTATCCGACACCGATCGTCGATCTCGGCCGCTCGCGCCGGGACGCTCTCGCAGCCTACGACGTGCTCAAAGCTCGCTCCGCCGACTAACCACTTGTGTGCTTTCCCTGAGAATTACCTGTTCAGTTTGCGGAAATCTACAGTCGACTCCCCGTTGAGGGCCGCGATTTTATAGCCCCGTCACGCACTGTTTCCGAGTCTGTGCGACTTCCTCGTACCGTAGTCGCACACCGACCCAGAGAAGGATCAGTAGCGATGGTTGACACTGCAGCACGGACAACACGGCCCGTACAGACACCACCCGAGCCCGTCGAAAGAGTCGACACGGGCCCCATCGCCGTGACCACAGGATCCCCGAGCATCAACTCTGACGAGCTCCAGCGCCAGCTGCTTGGCACGTGGGCCGAAGCGCGACTGGCCGCGCGGCAACTCGCGAGCCTGCCCGAAATGCAGGGCATCCCCGGCCTATCGATGGCAGAGCACCGCGAACGTGTGCTCGGCCAATTGCGCCTTCTCGTCGAGAACGGTCAAGTCAAAAAGTCGTTCCCTAAGTACGTTGGCGGTCTCGAAGACAACGGCGGAAACATCGCCTCCTTCGAAGAGCTCGTTCTCGCCGACCCGTCACTGCAAATCAAGTCGGGAGTGCAGTGGGGTCTATTTGGCTCCGCCATTCACCAGCTCGGCACACGGCCCCACCACGAAGCCTTCTTGCCCGGAGCAATCTCACTCGAGGTTCCCGGTGCCTTCGCGATGACCGAAACCGGTCACGGTTCGGATGTCGCGAGCATTGGCACGACGGCAACCTACGATGAGGCCACTCAGGAGTTCGTCATCCACACGCCCTTCCGTGGCGCGTGGAAGGACTACCTCGGCAATGCAGCCTTGCACGGCAAGGCCGCCGTGGTTTTTGCCCAGCTCATCACCAAAAACGTCAACCACGGCGTCCACGCGTTCTACGTTCCGATTCGTGACGAGAACGGTTTCGTCGCTGGAGTCGGCGGAGAAGACGACGGCCTCAAGGGTGGCCTCAACGGCATCGACAACGGCCGGCTGCACTTCGACCAGGTGCGGGTCCCCCTCTTTAACCTCCTCAACCGCTACGGCAGCGTCGAACCCGATGGCACGTACTCGAGCCCCATCGAGAGCCCCGGTCGTCGTTTCTTCACGATGCTCGGCACTCTCGTGCAGGGCCGTGTCTCTCTCGACGGCTCGGCGGTCATCGCCTCGGCAGCCGGCCTGCAGATCGCACTCACTTACGGCAGCGAGAGGCGTCAGTTCACGGCCGCGAGCGAGACCGAGGAAGAAGTGATTCTGGACTACCAGCGCCACCAGCGCCGCCTCATCCCTCGCCTCGCAACGACTGTTGCGCACACCTTCGCCCACGACGAGTTCCTCGTGAAGTTCGACGCCGTCTTCAGTGGCGCGGCCGACACCGACGAAGATCGCGAAGACCTCGAGACCCTTGCGGCAGCGCTCAAGCCGCTCAGCACGTGGCACGCTCTCGACACTCTGCAAGAGTCGCGCGAAGCGTGCGGTGGAGCCGGGTTCCTCGCTGAGAACCTTTTGGTGGGCTTGCGCGCCGACCTTGACATTTACGCAACCTTCGAGGGCGACAACAATATCCTGCTGCAGCTTGTGGCCAAGCGACTGCTGAGTGACTACTCCGCCAAGTTCCGTGGAGCGGATGCCGGTGCCCTCGCGCGCTACGTCGTCGAACGTGTTGCCGACCGCGCTTACAGTGGCTCAGGCCTGCGTTCGCTCGGCCAAACTATCGCCGACTTCGGCTCGACCGCGCGCAGCGTTGGCCAGTTGCGCGAAACCCAAGTGCAGCGCGAGCTTCTCACCGACAGGGTCGAGACGATGATCGCCGAAATCGCCGACGTGCTCAAAGACGCCAAGTCGCTCTCCCGCAAAGAAGCTGCCGCGCTGTTCAACTCTCAGCAGAACAACCTCATCGAAGCGGCAAGGGCACACGGAGAGCTTCTCCAGTGGGAGGCTTTCACGAGAGCACTCGAAAAGACAACCGACGAGGGCAACCGCACGATTCTCACGTGGCTGCGCGACCTCTTCGGTCTCGGCCTTATCGAAAAGCACGCCGCGTGGTACCTCATCCACGGTCGGCTGTCTGGACAGCGCGCTCAAGCCGTCACCGCCTACATCGATCGCTTGATTGCGCGGCTTCGCCCGCACGCTCTCGACATCGTGAAGGCCTACGGCTACGGCCCAGAGCTCATTCGCGCACCCATCGCGAGTGGCGCCGAAAAGGCGAGGCAAGTCGAAGCCCGCCAGTACGTCGAGAAGCAGCGTGCCGACGGCACCGCTCCAGTCGACGAGAAAACGCTGCTGGCGGAGAAAAAGAAGAAAAAGGCCTAGCGCGCTAGAACGGTGCGCGAGCGCCGATGGTCGCAACTGCGCGCGCGGCGAGCTGCGCACCAGCCGTAGCCGCGGCGACCGCGTCCCCCGAGGTGACCCATTCGGCGAGAAACCCTGCCGAGAAAGAATCCCCGGCGCCGGTCGGGTCGACAAGGTTTGCGGCCACCGCCGGGATTTGTGTGGTGGGTAGGCCCGGGGCCGCGATGACTGCGCCGTGGGCATCCATCGTAAGGGCGACGATTCCGAATCGTTTCTCGAGAGCCGTAGCAACCTCGAGAGGATCGGTGAGGCCCGTCAGCACGTGGCCCTCTTCGAGGTTGGGGAACAGGATGTCGGCGCCCGCGATCGCGTCAAGAAAAGCATCGACCCCGAAGTCGCGAATGTAGCCAGCCGAGCCCGGGTCGATCGACACCGTCGCTCCATGGGCGTGGGCGCGGGCGATGAGGTCGGTGAAGGCAGCGGGATCGTGGGCACCGAAGAGGCTGTAGCCGCTGAAGTGTAGAACTCTCGCGGCCTCGAGCAGGGCATCCGTGACCATGTCGGGGTGCAGCTCGGCATTGGCCCCCCGCTCGGTGAGCATTGTGCGTTGCTCGCCCTCGACGAGGACAACGATCGTGCCCGTAGGCAGAGTCTCATGGGGCGCGAGGTGCGTGGTGACACCGTGGCGCTCGAGAAGCTGTGAGTGCCGCGCGACGTCATCAGCTCCGACGGTGCCAACAAAGTCGACGGCCGCCCCTGAGAAACCGAGCCAGCTCGCCGTATTTGCCGCTGTCCCGCCGGGCCGAAATCGGATAGAACTCGTTGTGTCGGTGTCGGGGCGAATCGCCTCGAGAGGCACAACAACGATGTCGTCGATGACGTCACCGAACGCGATGATACGCGAAGGGTTAGCCATGCAGTGCGGCCCAGGCCGTAGCGATGTCGGCCGCGACTCGCACGTTATTGCGCGCGAGGTCGAGGTTCACTTCGAGGCTGCGGCCACCCGAGAGCTCAACAATCTTGAGCAATAGGAACGGCGTCACGGCTTTGCCAGTAACGCCTTCGGCGTCGGCGAGAGCGAGCGCTTCCGTCAGCACGCGGTCGTGCTCCGTGGGATCCCACTGCTGGTCGAGCGGAATCGGGTTGGCAACAACGATGCCCTGCCCGTGACCGAGTTCGTCTTGAGACTTCATGATTGCGGCGACTTGCGCTGCCGTGTCGACCGACCAGTCGAGCGTGAACTCAGATTCGCGCAGCCAGAAGCTCGGGAAAATGGTGGTGCCGTAGCCGACGACGGGCACGCTCAGAGTTTCGAGGCGCTCGAGAGTTGCCGCGATATCCAGAACCGATTTCACCCCGGCCGAGACAACAGTGATGTTGGTGACGGCGAGGGTCGAGAGGTCAGCAGACTCGTCGAAGCTGTCGCTCGCACCGCGGTGCACTCCGCCCAGACCACCCGTGGCAAAAACGCGCACTCCAGCGAGAGCAGCCAAGTGGCTCGTCGCGGCGACAGTTGTCGCGGCACTCGAACCCGCGGCAGCAATAATGGGGAGGTCGCGAACGCTCGCCTTGGCAAGATCTTCTTCAGCGATGCGACGCACGCCCTCTGCGTCGAGACCAATCTGCGGCACACCGTCGAGCACGGCGATTGTGGCGGGAGTAACTCCCTTGCTGCGCAGAATTTCTTCGAACTCGATAGCGGCCTCGTGGTTGCGAGGACGCGGTAGTCCGTGCGAAATGATGGTCGACTCGAGGGCGACAACGGGCTTGTGGTGTGCGAGAGCGTCAGCGACTTCGGCTGAGACGGTAAATGGCGTAGTCATCACCACCAAACTTACCTGCAACTGGACAAAAGAATGAGCGCTCCAGCCGGGCCGCGGGCCACGGTACTGGAGCGCTCATCAGCAAAAATTACTGGATGCCGGCTGCACGCCTCGCGTTGACGTCGCGCACCTGACCGCGCAGCGTGAACAAGTCAATGATCGTGCCAACACCGAGCAAACCGGCAGTGAGAAGCCAGATGACTCCACGAGCAATTTTGCCCATGTAGAAGTGCTGGAGACCACAAACGAGAACAAAAGAGCACAGCCAGAAGAGGTAGGCAATTCCTACGTCTTTGGGGGCCAATCCTGGGGAGTTATTTGACATGGCTCAACATTACTGCCACACGCCCCTTCGTATGTGAGCCTGAATCTTCACATCCTTCGTCCCGCTTTCTCTCCTGAGGCGAGAGACCCCGCTTGCTTGACGTACTATCTCTGGCGTAGTATGTTCGGTGCAGCACAAAACGTATCGAAACGAGGATCATGACAATCAGTGCCGACGCCATTCGTGGTTACGTCGATCTCATGGTGCTCTCTCTCTTGCGCACGGAGCCCTCGTACGCCTACGAACTCGCTCAGCGCATCACCACGATTAGCGGTGATGACTATGCGATCAAACAGACGACCCTCTACTCGGCCGTGAAACGTCTCGAGACCAGCGGGCTCGTCACCTCGTTCGCCGACGTTTCACCCACAGGCAAGCCGCGCACCTACTACCGCATCACCGAAGAAGGCCTCGAACATTTCGACGCCAAGGTCGATGAATGGCACAGCACTAAATCCGTCGTCGACCGATTCATCACCACGCCGTACAAGGAGGCCCCATGAACGTCATCATTAGCTATCTCGACACAATGTTCAGCACCTACCCCCAAACCCCGCGACTGCGCGAAGCAAAAGCTGAACTGCAAGGCATGATGGAGGACGCCTACACGAGCCTCATCGCCGCAGGCCACACAGAGAACGAAGCAGTAGGGCAAGTCATCCGCGACTTCGGAAACCTCGACGAGGTTGCACCAGTGTTGGGGATCACCGCCGACGTCACTTCACCAAGCGATTCCGCTCCAGAGCCCGGGTCCGGGTCCGGGTCCGACAATCCCGCTCCGGCAATAGCTCGCTACCCTGCGGTGACCCTCGACGAAGCACAGGGCTATTCAGTCGCGCAGAAGCGCATCCGATCTCGAGTGACCACGGCAGTGATCCTGTTTGTGCTGTCGCCGGCAGCGCTCATTTCCCTTTCCGTTGCCGCCGAAACTGGCGTGCTCGCCCTCACTGAAGGAGCCGGGACGTTTATCGGGCTACTTGTGCTTTTTGCCCTCGTCGCGATCGGAGTGTCACTCGTTCTCGCTACGACTCGCGAAACTGCGCCCTTCAAGAGAATTTCCGAGGGCAATTTTTCGACCAACCCCGTCGTCACTCGGTGGGCGGACGATCAAGCCGAACAGCACGAACGTGGTCGCATCCGTGCCCTACAAATATCCGTCGCACTATGGATTCTCGCGCCCGTACCGCTCATCGCCTTTTCGCTACTTCTCGAGGACTCGCCGCAGAGCGATTTCTGGTCGGTCCTCGGCGTGGTGATCGTGCTTGCGCTCGTGGCGACCGGACTCGGAGTTTTGCTTCCTCACACGTGGGCAAGCAGCGTCGCAGAAACCCTCTCCCACGGCAGCCGAGGGAAAGGCAACAATGGAAGCGACCCCGATGACGAACGCAGCATCGTCGGCGTTATTGCGGCCTTCTATTGGCCACTGTTGACCGCGATCTTCCTCGCATGGAGCTTTATTGGCAATGCGTGGGGAATCTCGTGGATCTTGTGGCCCGTCGGCGCCGTACTCTTTGGCGCTATAGCCGCTGGCAGCGACGCTGTGGAGAAATACCGCACAGCGCGTCGTTAGGTGCCGTTCGTCGACCTCGTTAAGCAGTAGTCTCGCACCCATACCGACGGAAGGAACCCCGTGACCGAGTTCCTGTTGTTTCACCACATTCAGGGCCTTACCGCTGGCGTAGTCGAGTTTGCCGACACTCTGCGCGCTGCTGGGCACACCGTTCACACACCCGACCTTTTCGAAGGGCGCACCTTCGACTCCATCGACGACGGTGCGGCATTTGTCGACGAACTCGGATTCGACACTGTGCTCGAGCGCGGGGCGGCCGCGGCCGAAGGACTGTCCGCAGCGCTCGTCTACAGTGGCTTCTCTCTGGGCGTTGTGCCCGCCCAATATCTTGCGCAGTCGAGGGGCGGGGCGCGGGGCGCAGTGTTTTTTCATTCGTGTCTACCGGCATCCGAGTTCGGTGAATGGCCAGCTGGTGTGCCGGTCGAGATTCACGGCATGGACGCCGACCCATTTTTTGCCGGCGAAGGTGACATCGACGCGGCGCGCGGCCTCGTCTCTGACCTCACCGCCGCGAGAACGCACGCGAAGCTGTGGGTCTATCCCGGCGATCAGCACTTGTTTGCCGACAGTTCGCTCGACTCTTTTGCGCCGGATGCCGCAGCGCTCCTCCTCGAGCGCACCCTCCAGTTTCTGGCCACTCTCGACTAACCCACTGAGTTTTTCACGGCACTCTGGAGCGCGATTTCCCAGCGTTTAACGCTACGGTCGAAGTATGACTCCTTCGCCTTTTGACCAGCTTCTGTCCGAACAAATCGGAAACGAGTTTTCGGCCTCGCAGCAGTACATTGCTATTGCCGTGTGGTTCGATGGGCGCGATTTGCCGCAGCTCGCCAAGCACTTTTACCGCCAGTCGCTCGAGGAGCGCAACCACGCGATGATGCTTGTGCAGTACCGTTTGGACCGAGGGCTCGCGACATCCATCCCCGGTGTCGAGAACGTCATCAACGAGTTCAGCGACGAGCGGGAGCCCATCGCTCTTGCCCTCGAGCAAGAGAAGCGAGTGACGACGCAGATCGAAGCGCTCTTCGCCGCGGCCCGCGCCGAAAACGATGCCCTCGGCGAGCAGTTCATGTTGTGGTTCCTCAAGGAGCAAGTCGAAGAGGTTGCCTCAATGTCGACTCTTCTCGCGATTGTGGAGCGCGCGTCGAACCTCTTTGATGTCGAAAACTTTTTGGTGCGTGAAAGCGTTGGCGACGGTGGGCTCGATTCCGGCGCACCGGAGGCCGCGGGCGGCGCCCTCTAGAGTGCACGCGCGAGACAGCGAGCCGCGCACATGATCGTGCGAATGTCTGAAGCGTCGGTGCTGCCCGATCGCATCGCCGAGTTCACGGCTGCTCTTGCCGAGCTTGTCGCGACCTTCCCCGAGCGCTTCGAAGGTCTCGTGTCTCACGAAGTCCTCACCGACAGCGACGACCCCACGAGAATCGTTTACGTGAGTCGTTGGACGAGTGAGCAAGCACTCGTCGCCTTCGCTGGCCCGAACTGGCAGCACGACCCCGTGACTTTTCCCCAGGAAGAGCTGTATGTGAGTGCCCCATTGGCACTTCGACACTTCACCGTCGACTCGACGCATTGAAGGGCGTCGAATGGCTGACCGCTTGCGGCCCTCTTGCCGCCACACCGGGGCCCACGACGCACCGCGGGAATGCCAACCACTCGCTCGTTTGACGACACCAAGAAGAGGCTTATAGCCGTGGGTCCACCGGTTCGGATTCCATCGCAAGTACCGCGAAGACTGCTTGGTGAATCTTCCACAGCGGCTCTCCTGCAGCCACTCGTTCGAGCGCTTCAATTCCGAGAGCGTACTCACGGAGAGCCATGGAGCGCTTGTGCGCAAGGTTGCGATCCCTTAAGCGCTTGAGGTGCGGCTCAGTCGTGTAATCGGGGCCGTAGATGATGCGCAGATACTCTCGACCTCGGACCTTGATTCCAGGCTGCACGAGCCCCCGTTCACCGCGCACGAGGTTGTCGAGCGGTTTCACGACCATGCCTTCGCCGCCACTTGCTGTGAGCGACTCCCACCAGGCAGTCGCGGCATCCTCCGATTCTTGATCGGCGAGATTCACAATCATCGACTGGGTGGCCCGAATAAACTCCGGGTCGACCGCTGACAGCCGATCCGCAATCTCGAGGTGCCACGCGTGGCTCTTCGCTGAATAAGTTGAGCCTTCTGTCGCGAGAAGCTGAAAAGGCGCAAGTTGCACTCCCCTCAAGCCATCGGCCGACGCACTGTAGTTGCGATATGACCGCACGTAGCCTTGCGCATTCTGTTCGCGTACGCGAGTGCGGTCGAGCAAGTCGCCAACCCCAACACCTGCGGATGCCGCTTGCTCGAGCGCTCGCACGGCCGCGGGTAGCGCCGCCGTTGCCGCCGCACCCACGGAAGCGTATTGTTCCCGAATCATGGCGCCTGCCTTGAAGGACCAGGGAAGTATTTCGGCGTCGAGAAGCATCCAATCGGTCTCAAGCTCGCTCCACAGTCCCGCGGCTTCGACAGCCTTGTCTAGGCGCTCAAGAAATCTTTCGGCGAGATCCCCAGAGAAGAAGGCACGTCCCGTGCGCGTGTGCACCACGCCACGCCACCCTTCTGGCGCTTCGAACCGTTCCGGATTCCTTGACAGCAGTACGACAGCGCGAGACCCCATGTGCTTTTCTTCACACATAACCTCGGCGATGCGATCCTTCCGGTAGCTCGCGAATGCTTCGGCTGGGTGTTCGAGCAAGCCTTCACGGGTCGAGGTGTGCGGTGGGCTCATTGTTGGCGGTAAATAGAGAAGCCAGCGGGGGTCGATGGCCCAGCGGCTCATCACCTCAAGAGCACCAGCTGCGTACTCTTCGCGAACTCCCACTCGACCGTGAGTGCGGGTCTCCACGATGTGTTTGCCCAGCACATCGTCGATCGACAGGACGCCCGATACTCGTTCGCGTGCGACATCGTGCCGTGCATCGCCGAGTGGCTTGACTGGTTCGTACCAGACCTGTTCGGCGGGGACCGAGACAATCTCTTTCTCGGGGTACCGCAGCGCCGTCAGCTTTCCACCGAAAACGCAACCGGTGTCGAGACACATTGTGTTGTTGATCCACTCGGGCTCGAGGGTTGGCGTGTGGCCATAGAGAACCATTGCCTGACCGCGGTAGCTTTCCGCCCACGGCAGCCTTACTGGCAGCCCGTACTCATCAGTTTCGCCAGTTGTGTCGCCGTACAGTGCGAAGGACCGTACTCGACCTGAGGCCCGCCCCTGGTACGACTCAATCAAACCAGCGTGGGCGACCACCAGATTGCCGTCGTCCAACACCAAATGGGAAACCAGCCCGTCGGCGAACTTTTCAACCTCTGTGACGAAGTCGGGTTGCTCTGCTGCGAGCTGTGCCAGGGACTCGGCCAGACCGTGAGTGACCTGAACTTTCTTGCCGCGCAAAGCCCTTACGAGCTTGTTTTCATGGTTTCCCGGCACTGCCAATGCGTTACCGTTTTTAACCATCCCCATGGCAAGTCGCAATACTCCAGGGGTGTCGGGCCCGCGGTCGACAAGATCGCCAAGGAAGATGGCGCGACGTCCTTCAGCGTGACTGGCATCAATAGCGCGACCATCCTGATCGCGCTGGATCACGTAACCGAGCACGCCGAGAAGCGACTCTAGCTCCGCCCGACAACCATGCACGTCGCCGATAGCGTCAAAGGGCCCCGACTCGCTTCGAAAGTTGTTGAGCAAGGGCTCCATCGAAATTGTTGCCGCTGCAATCTCGTCAACACCGTTCAGCACATGGACTTTACGGAACCCTTCCTTGCCCAAGTACTTCATCGACCGTCGAAGCTGCGCCTGCTGGCGTTTAATGACGTGTGAACCGAACTGGCGGTCCGTGCGACTCTCATTCCTGTCAATGCAGACGCGCTCTGGAACATCGAGAACGATGGCTACGGGAAGAACATCATGATCGCGAGCGAGTTGCACAAAACTCTTTCGAGCTTCGGCTTGAACGTTTGTCGCGTCGATGACCGTGAGGAGGCCAGCTTTCAAACGTTGGGATGCAACAAACCTCAGAGCATCGAAGGCAGCACTCGTTGCGGCCTGATCGTTTTCATCATTGGAAACCAACCCTCGAAAGAAGTCGCTGGATAGGGTTTCGAACGCTCCGAAGTGTTCGCGAGCGAAGGTAGATTTTCCTGATCCGCTTGAACCGATGAGCACAACGAGTGACATATCAGGAATAGCAATTGTGGCCACGGTCACACCTTCCTGAACAACGCAAGTTGGGTTGGAGAACCACGCTCAGCATCGACATCGCCGACGGTTCTGAACTCAACCGAGTAACCGTGGTTTTCGCACACCTTGTGCGCCCACGCCGCGAACTGATCGCGAGTCCATTCGAAACGATGGTCGGGGTGCCTGGAGTCTCCGGCAGCAAGTGACGGGTACAACTCGTTGTATTCGGAGTTCGGTGTTGTGACAATGACGGAACTCGGTCGCGCGGATCCAAAAACCGACCGCTCGACCGCTTCCAACCGTTCTGGGTCAATATGCTCAATAACTTCCATGAGCACTGCAGCATCCAGTCCAACTATTCGGTCATCAACGTAGGTTACCGACGACTGGAGCAGTCGAATTCGTGCGCGCTGGGTGTCGCTTAGGTCTCTGAAGTTCAACTTCTCTTCTGCCGCGTGAAGCGATCTGGATGACACATCAGTGCCAATAATTTCGGTAAACGTGGGGTTGGCCACTAGGTGCTTAAGGAGCGCCCCTTCTCCGCAACCGAGGTCCACAACACTGTGTGCTCCAACGTCTCGCAGCGCCCCAAGAACCGCCTGTGCGCGCATCGTGTAGAGCGGGGAGGCAGGGCGCTCAGGGTCTTCATCTCGCAAAAAACTGTCACCCCGATTTGGGTCGTCGATGTCGGCGAGCAATGCCGTTGCATCAGCAACCATGCTCTTCTGGTGTGCAAGGTACCGTCGAGTTATGAGGTCCCGTTCGGGGTGCTCAGCGAGCCACCCTGCACCGGACCTCAAGAGTTTGCCGACCTCGTCATCACTCACCCAATAGTGCTTCGAATCGTCGAGAACTGGAAGCAACACATAGAGCTGACGGAGTGCATCAGCCAAGCGAATGGTTCCTCTGAGTTTCAGGTTGATGTAGCGCGAGTCGCCCCATTCTGGGAACTTGTCATCAAGAGCGATTACTGCCTCATCCACGGCCCAGCCGAGCGGCTCAAACAATCGGGTGGGGAGTCCGTCAATCCCCTTGCTCGGAACAGCTGTCAGCTCGATCTCTAGCGGAATAGCCGTGGCCGCAAGCTCCGGCCGAGAATCGCATCGGCCGGTCATCGCTGTCCTGAACACGTATCCGATCGCAACAGCAAGCATCGAGGATGAAGCGTAGGGGCGGTCGTTGACATAGTGACCCAAGCTAAATGAGTCGCTGCCACCGAATCTCTTATTGCGGACGAGTCCAATCGGGTCAACTTCCAAGAGGACTGCGGCAGTGCAGCGTTCGTCTGTAGCTTCCGGGTAGAAGACGTGAGCTTGGCCCACGCTCACATCGAAGGACTGGAGTTTCGCCGGATGCTTGTACAACAAGAATCCGAGATCGCTAGAGTGCGGTCCTTCGTAGGTAATTGTGGCGAGCAATGGTGCTCCGTTTTCGGAGTTGAGACAACGTCTTGTAACTCTACTGGAGCGTTAGCGGCGGAGCAGAGCGCGTTGCACCAAGCGCCGAGCCTGGGGCATTCGCCGCGTGCTCGAAGGCCCACGCGAGGCCGAGGAGCCGTGAGTCGTCGTACGCGCGACCGGCGAAGGTGAGGCCAACGGGCATCCCGATGTCGCTCATGAGACCGATGGGCACTTGCACGCACGGAATGCCGAGGTGGCGTGGAACGAGGTTGCCGTTGGCAACCCACGTGCCGTTGCGCCAGGCGATCTCCGCGGCCTCGGGGTTGACGTCTGCATCGGCGGGGCCCACGTCGGCGACGGCCGGAAACACTATGGCGTCGAGAGCGAGTTCATCGAGCCACGCCTCGAAATCGAGTTGCCTCGTTTTTTCGAGACCACGAACACCTTCGGGGAGGTGTGGAATGTCGGTGAGTTCTGGCACCCCATCGCGCCGCGCCCTGTGCACGTACTCATCGATCGGCACATCTTCCGGGGCGAAACGGCTCAGATGGTCGTCGTACTGGCCGGGGAGACTTCCCTCCGGAACTGGAGAGATGAGCTCGGGCACGACATCGACAAGATGTTGTAGTGCCGGGTCGCCGTTCGAGGACAAAAAGCGCTCCCAGCCCCACATCGACAACTCCCACAACTCGGAGTCAGCAAACCCTTCAGGAACGAGCCCTCGCGCGACCATCGAGCGATCGTTGCCACTCCCCCGCGACTCATAGTTCGACACGACGGGCAAATCGACCTCGACCACAACTGCTCCCGCAGCTTCAAGGTCGAGCCGCGCCAGCCGCCACTGCTCGATAACACTCGCGCGCGTGACAATAAGGTCGCCGGATGCCGCGTCCTCACCGATATACATGCGTGGCACGCCCACGCGCACTCCACGCAACCCCGCCGAACCCGCGAGCGCGGGGTAAGACTCGGGCCGCACGTCGCTCGCGCGAGGCACTCCGACCCACGGCTGTTCCCGCCAGAAGTCTCCCACCGTGTCTTCGTCGTCGGCGACGATGGAGTCAAGCACCAAGAGCAGGTCGTCGATCGAGCGCGCGTAGGGAACGACGACGTCCATTGTTGGCACGAGCGGCCAGTTGCCGCGTACCGAAATCACACCCCAACTGGGCGTGTAGCAGCACAGTCCGTTGAGGGCGGCAGGCCCTCGCCCGCTCGACCAGGTCTCTTCGGCGAGCGCGAAAGCAGCGAACGACGACGCCAGGGCGACACCCGAACCGTTGGACGAGCCGGAGCCAAAGGGCGCGGGGAGGAAACCTGGGTTGTAGGGGCTTTCTGCGCGCCCGTAGACTCCCCGTTGCATCCCGCCGTTGGCCATGGGCGGCATGTTGGTGAGGGCCAGACAAATGGCGCCTGCGGCTCTCAGCCTCTCGATCGTGAAGGCATCCCGTTGCGCCACGAGGTGTTCAAACGCGGGCGAACCGGCCGCCGCTGTGAGGCCCTCGACGAGGTAAGAGTCTTTAGCCACATAGGCGATGCCGTCGAGCGGTCCGAGCGATTCGCCCCGAGCACGCCGCTCATCACTCGCGCGCGCTTCGTCGAGCGCATGGTCGTTCATCACGACGCACGAGTTGAGCTTCGGGCCATCCTGATCGAAGGCTCGGATTCGTGCCAAATACTTCTCGACGAGGGTAACGGCAGTGGTCGCGCCGGAAGCAAGTTGTGCAGCGAGTTCGACGATGGACGCCTCGACTACTGAGCCCCGCCTCATGCCGACGGTTGTTGCTGGGTTATGCAGTGGATGCCACCGCCGCGGGCGATTATCTCACGCGCATCAACGGTCACGACGCGACGGCCCGGGTACGCCTGGCCCAACAGTTCGCGCGCCCTAGCGTCGGCGGCAGGGTCGTCGTAGCCGCACGCAATGACCCCGCCGTTGACGACAAGGTGATTGACGTAGTTCCAGTCGACAAAACCTTCTGCGTCGGTGAGTTGGGTTGGGGCGGGCAGGTCGATCAACTCGAGAGGGCGTCCCGCGGCGTTTGTTTCTTCTGCGAGCTGCGCACGAATCGCAGCCATGACCGCGTGGTCGGGATGTGAGGGCTCGGGCTGCTCGTGCAGGAGAACAACTCCGGGCGAAGCGAAGGTCGCCACCATGTCCACATGGCCGCGAGTGCCGAGCGGCTCGTAGTCGCGAGTGAGTCCCCTGGGCAACCAGATAACTTTTGTGGTGCCAATGGTTCGAGCGAGTTCGGCCTCTACTCGCTCACGCGTGGCGTACGGGTTGCGGCCCGGGTCGAGCTGCACCGTCTGCGTCACCATGACCGTGCCTTCACCGTCAACGTGAATGGCGCCGCCCTCGTTGACGAGCAGCGAGGGCACGCGAGTCACTCCCGCGGTGTCGAGCACGACGGAGGCTACGAGTGCGTCGTTGGCGAACGCACCGCCTTGGTCACCCCAACCGTTGAAGATCCAGTCCACCCCGGCAAGGCTGCCGGTTTCGTCGTCGATGACGAAGGTCGGGCCGATGTCGCGCATCCAAAAGTCGTCGAGTGGTGCGACGTGAATCTCTATCTCGGCGCTCAGCATCGAGCGCGCTCGCTCGAGCTCGGTGGGGTCGACAACCATGGAGACGGGTTCGAATTCGAGGACGGCATGAGCAACGCGTGACCACGCGGCGTAACCCGCCTCACGCTCGGCACTCGTGCTCCCCAAAACCTCGCCTTCGCGCGGGAACGCCATCCAGGTTCGGTCGTGCTGCGCTGTCTCGGCTGGCATTCGATAGGTCATGATTCCCTAACTGTGCACCAGCCGAGACTGTCGCGTCAACGCCGACAAGTCGCGCGCAATCTAGCCCACGATCGCGGGAATGATCGCGCCCGAAAAGACCTGCCACGCTAGAGCGGTCTTCGCGACGAGGCTGAGCGTGATGTAGGTGCGCTCACCCTGAAGATAGCTCTTCCACTTGCCCACTTGCTTGTATTGCAACCACTGATTCACGGCGAAAGTATTGAAGAAAACGAAGAGTGAGATCACGATGCCAACAACGAAGTCGGGGGCGGCCACGTCGCTCGCGCTACCGGGGCGTAAGAAGTAGATGAGCACGAGAATCCAGGGAACTATGCCGACCATCGAACCGAAGATGAAAGGCAGTAAGCCACCGGAACCGGGCTGTTCGTACTTCTCTTGTAGTGCCCCAAAGAGAATCATGGCTGCGTTGACAGCGAAAATCGCGAATAGGGCTCCGATATCCGTCACTCCGTTGATCGCGAGGATGAGCCAAATCATGATCGACGAACTGAGAGAGTATTCAACCCACCGGAAGTAGTTGCGGTTCTGGAGCAGCCCGTTTTTGTAGCGGCCAAAAAACCACGGGCTCGAAATGAGGAAGTGAAAGAGTGCGCTCAGCGCGAGGAAAGCGACAACGCCGATCCCAATGTTCACTTCGAAGAGGGTGACTCGCTCGGGCGGTACGGGTACTCCGGGAGGGCCAGCGAGGTAGTCCGCGGTTACGGCGAAGAGCACTTGGGTGCTGATCATCGTCAGAACGACAGCGAAACCTATCGCCTGCAGTAGATGCAAGCTGCCGGCAACAATGTTGTACGTGCGCAAACGGTCAATCTGTTGATCAACGGTGTAGATGCGTGATGCCATGAGCAAACTCCTCTGTTTGTCGTGTGCTCAAGACTAACCGCGATATGAACGCCGGGCATTGTGTGGAAAAACCGTGAGCGAGGAGGTTTCTCCCCGACCCACTAGCCGTGTGATCGGCAGTCTGGCTTCCTACGGTCTCTTGAACCGCCGATAACTGCGGTCTTATACTCAAGAATGGTCAAGGTAGCCCGGAACCTTTCGACGTGTGTGTGGCTCGATAGCTGCCCGCTCGAGATTCGGCGGCCATCACACCTTCTGGCCAACCTCTCGCCACAAGAAGATGTGTCGTCATGAAGCCTGACGAGATTCGTGATCTTCTTCTCTCGGAAGCCGGTTTTTCCGCGCTCCTCGAGGCATCCACCGACAATATTTTTGTCCACGCGATTGATGGCCGTTTTGTCTTGAGCAAAATCTCCACTCTTGAGGAGGTGGGGTACTCAATCGAGGAACTCTCCTCAAGCCATTTCCTGGACCTCGTAGTTCCCGAAGAACGCGAGAGGTCGCGCGCGGAATTCGAGGCAGTCACTCGCGGCGAGCGACGCGAATACATGCTCACGAGCCAGAGCCCTGAGGGGCCACCCATCCGCGCCCACCTCACCCAGACTCCAATCCGCAAGGATGGCGAGGTCTTCGCCGTTCTCGGCATTGGCCGAGATCTTGACCTTGTAGAGCAGGCCGAGCGGGCAGCGCGAACGGCTATTGCCCTTGACTCGATCAGCGATGGGGTCGTGTTCCTTGACGCCGATTGGAAGTACACCTATATGAATCCGGCGGCCGAGGTAATCGCTCAACGGAGCGCGTCAGGACTCATAGGCAAGGTCATTTGGGACGAGATCCCGCAGCTTGCACATCGGCCCATTGGGCTCGCCCATAGACAAGCCGCGAGAGATCAGGTCAGCACGACAGCTCGTGAGTACATTCCGGAGATGGGTATCTGGATGGAAGCGACCGCCTATCCGGCTCTCGACGGGCTCGCCGTCTTGCTGCGAGACGTGACCGAATCGGAGAACAGCGAGCGCCGTTTGAGGGAGCAAGAGAGCCTCCTCGCCTCTCAAGCTGCCTTACTTGACAATGCCAGTGACGCGATCATTGTGCGAGATCTTGACGGCACAGTCCGTTACTGGAATAAGTCGTCTGCTCGCATTTACGGCTGGAGCCGGGATGAGATCCTAGGAAAATCTGTGCGGACGGTGTTGTATGTGGATCCAACGGATTTTGATAATCCCCTCGCTCAGACGCTTCGCGATGGGCAGTGGAAGGGTGAGCTCCACCAGATTTCCAAGACTGGCGAGAACATCATTGTGGAAAGCAGTTGGACTCTCGTCCTCGATAGCGACGGCAAGCCGGAATCCGTCTTTTCTATCAACACCGATATCACCGAGAAGCGCAAAGAAGAACAACTCGCCCTTCGTACTCAACGCA